>Ga0307516_10001997_pt1 | contig 27896 bp, 40 predicted proteins | sample 19_EM_MG_FD_203310 | JGI IMG/M metagenome (GOLD analysis project Ga0307516, IMG submission 203310) | Populus trichocarpa ectomycorrhiza microbial communities from riparian zone in the Pacific Northwest, United States - 19_EM | ecosystem: Host-associated > Plants > Roots > Unclassified | place...
GATCAATCACATATTCACACGCCACACGCGGTCCGGTGACTGATTCGGGCATTACGATGGCAAAGCTTAGTACTACATTCAACATTGTTATGAACACAAAGGCAGGAGTATCTATGGGGGACGCACAAACTAACGACCATACCTGGAAAAAAAAAGGGTCAGCGCCGGTCGCGTGCTCGACTAATCGGTTACTCACTTTTGCAACTCCCATTCACGATTGTCCAAAGGGCAAACATTCCTTGTCTTGAGCCAGCGGGAGATACAGTGGAAGTGGAAAGCGTGCTATGGTCCACGGTTTCAGGAGTGTGAACACCGAGTGCTATTAGTGTGGCCACTCACGTTACAGATACCCCACGCGGCATTGCACTCCTCACCGCTGGAAGTCACTTGGTTGGCCTGACAATCGATGCCTGGATAACGTATCAGCAATCGTTCAATGACACCACTGAGGTAGGATGATCGACGAACAGAGGTCCATGATATGGTTTCGGCAGATGGCACAGTTGTCGACCACGATGTCTAAGATCCCGATTAGCAAGCTGAACAGATCACGAAGCGCAGGCGGTCATACCCCACGCCCAGAGAGAGACTGCATTCCACTGAAAGTCTCGTTAGGATCGTTCGATGCCCAACTTCGGCGACGCTCACTGACTTTCTTAACTTCGAATCGTTTCTTGTCATTATCCTTCTCCTTTCCCGCCTTGGTGGTGCTGGGAGCGTTGTCGACATCCATGGCATCCATGATTAAAGAGACGTGGAAAGAGCAGAAAGAAAGAAAGGGGTCGTAACAGGCGAGGTGGAGAAGACCGTGGCAGTCAGTCAGGAACAACAGGAGCACGGGACGCGCGCCTCCTAGATTGGGAAGGCATCAGCGCTCAGCGTAACGTTCCCCTCACCGCCATCCCGCTCCGTATCATTTCGGTCACTAACCTGACTGGTGATTGACGTCGGTCCAACAGCCTGGGTGAAACGAAGGAGCGGAGGTATTCCGGATGCTGGGATCCTCCCCCATCTGGCAACAAAGTCCCAAACACCCAGGCCCCCGGGTCTGCATGATCGCCAATTCCTTGGTCCCAACCCCATCCTTGCCTTCCGGGCCACACGGGACTTGGCAGGTGGCCAATATGACAGTCACCCAACCCGAACGGTAAATACCGCGATCGATTTTTTCCAACGACCCCTCTCAAACACCCTGCCCCGATCCTCCATCTTCACTGAGTGGTGCTTGCGGGTCCTAAGCTCTAACACCTCAACCGGGATCTGGAGGCAGAGATCGCAGCTCGTCGCCCGTCCACCCCGCCAATCAACGTCACGAAAGCGCAGTCCTACCAGATCACCAATCAGACCATCCTTTGCCATCCCTCGTGGGCCACCATACACAATCCATTCTCGTTCGCCATTGGGTCCCCAGCTAATTGGGTCCGCATCCGGTTGGCTTGCCTCGATGCTCACCCGGATACTATTATGGTGATTATGGTGATACAATGACTACAACGGCGTTTCGTACTCCTCCGACACGGCCTGTCCATCGTGCACATATTTCTCAGGAGTAACTTTGACAAGGATGGTCCAAAGCTGTGTTTTCACCTTCCCAATACAGCACCCAACACACCCTCATGCGTATGGGGTTGGCTCGCGGCAACCCCCAGTCAGATAATCCAATTGGGCGGAGCTGCGACACGATCCACTGCTGTCCATTGGCCCATTGGCCGTGTTGGATATCTCAACCTCAGGCGATCAAACACTACATCTAGCCGCCACCGGACGGCCTCCAACGCGGGCTTTCATACAATCATCTGAGGGACCGCGGCTGCTCGCGTGCGTCTTATATTTTAGGATCTCGCTCGCAATGGATCAAATCGTAGCATTTGATTGGGCATGAGGCTGTGAGTGGGTCACATTTGGTCCCAGGGTATACATTCTGAGATGTTCCCAAGCAATGTGAATGCTGATTGTAAATGGCTAACCCAGGGCTACGCCTTTCCCGAAAACCACCGCGGTCAACAAACGTTCGAACCGCAAGGATGCGCTAACCCATGCTGGTGCCACATCTGTCAGGTACCGTTGAATGCGTAGCTCTTCATTTTTGCGATTCTCCATCAAAGGTCGGCCCGTCATCCAACGTCACCGGTGCCAAATTTACTCCCTTTATCCTTATCGTTGCACCTCTCCATCAGGTCAAAATTATGCTCCCCCATTTCTTTTTATCTGCAAGCTCAGGCGCGTTCAAAGGGAGTGAAAGGTAGGCCAGAGCATTCTCCGTTCCCTCGGAGGTCCCTCGGCTCGATTCATTCATTCGAGGAACATCGTCTACTCCGCGATGCGGATCCTGGATGGCCTGCAACTTTGCACCAGCATTTGCCTCCGGCTATCTACCGTTACGAATTTCTGCATTCTCCCTCGCATGGGTCGTCGCCCAAAAACACATGGCTTGTAGGCGACCCTTTCGCCTAATCTGACACAGGTCCTCCATATCATCGCAGTCGAACAATGAACGGCATGGAAAAGTCGGCTTTTGCGTGGGTATCATAGAGCCTAAAGTCCGCTCTGTTCCGCACCCTGGTTTCGGCCATTTCCCAAGGATCCGATCGCGACCCTGTTGCCTGGGCGTGTTATCGTAAGTCCATGAGCGCAAAGTGGTGCAGCTGGAGCCGGTCCCGTTCTATAGATCATTTCGCAACCAACCCCCCGCGGACAATGTGAATACAGTGCTCATTTCACTCACTCTTCCCGTGTCACTCGCCCAGAATATCTGAGGCTGGGCGAAAGATGAATTGGGCCTTACCGAGAAGGTCACGCGGCTTTCGAAATGGACAAGTAAGGCAAGTTCGCCCGCCCGCCTCAGTGAAACACCTCGCGCGCTCCATTCTCTCCCGATTACCGGCCGGGTTGCGTTTCAAAATTATCATAGTTGTTCCTGAACCGGGGAGTTTTGAAAGTCACGGAGAACCCCTCATGGTGGGTGTGAGAAGCTGATGGAGGGTCGAAATCACAGCGATCGAGTTTCTTTACTGATGCACTCGTTGAATGGCCCGACTCGCACTCCTACACAACCGTGACTTAGAATGACTGTCGTTTTTGAGGCACCAAGAGGGCTGATACCTCCATCCTCTTATATACACTACTATATACAATCTGGCCGGCGTACGATCTCGGGTGACGTCAGAATCCCAGTGGCGTGATATCAAATTGAGATATTGTGATGATCAGCACGATGCCAGACCATGACCACCAACGTCGAGGACGCTAACGGAACGCTCTCGGGTGGTTGCCTCTGTCAGGAAACCACGTATACGTTCCCAAAGCCTCCGCAGAACCTCCCAGAGGACTTTGATTGGGACGCGAACTATCTCGTGGCAGGCGGGAAAGACGGAGGCAATAAGTGGGCTGCGTCTCACTGCTATTGTGACAGTTGCCGATTATCGGTCGGCACACTCGTCGCGACATGGTTCAGCATTCCACGCAAAGAGTTCAGACTACAAAAGAGGGGACCAACGACGGTGTACAGATCATCAGGTCACGCAACGAGAGAGTTTGTAAGTTCGCTATCCTCGTTCAGGCTAAATGCCCCTAAATCTCCAGTTGTTTAGTGCTCTACGTGTGGGACGTCCCTATTTTTCCATGACACGAACGAGCCAGAATTCATAGACGTAACGTTGGCATCGGTGTCTAGCAAGAACCTATCGGACTACTTCCAGATTACGGCGCACATATGGGTGGGTGATGCCGAAGGACAAACACTCAGACACGAGGGGGAAGGTCTGGGCCTCGCTGCCATAATCGACGACGGACTGCCGCGATGGAAACACGGCAAATGTAGTGAGCGATTGTGACCGAGACTAATATCGTTGGAGGAACGGATCGAGAGAGGGCCAACTGCACCCGTAGAAGCCATTGCTTGGATTCATATATCGGAAGGGATTGCAGATTCTGTACGTCTACAATTGTTCTGCGCTCATGAAACGCTCGCGAAATTGCCACTGCGTGTTATGGCCTCTGTGGACTTGACCGATCGGGCCTCGACATGTGGGGATCAAACGCGTGATGAAAATAAGATGGTATCAGGCAAGGCGCAAATCGTCGGGAATCCTCAGGATCTGCGAGGTGGGTGGATCACAGGACGGTTGGTCAATGACCCAGGCATGAACAGAGAATGGAGTGAAGATTTTCCATTCCCACCGGAGCCGTTGAGGCACTGTGCCTACTAAATACCCTAAATATGAAAGACCGCGATAAGCTTAGACAACAAAGAAACAAGAGGATACAGAGCGAGTGTCTAGAAAACAACAGAGAGCAAGCGAGCGATCGGTATAAACAACACACCAGAGTGCAGACGAGAGTGAGGCGAGAAAAGAGGAGAGAGAGACAAAAGGGAGTACGGCGGTCAACGCAGTAATTGTCGCCCGCCAGGACCGGTGAAACCGACGCCGCTCTTCGACCCTTGGATGTCACGCGGAGGTGATGAAGCAGCGCTACTTCGGGGCGAGCCAGTCGAACTTGAGTGGGTATCATATTCTTTCCCCAGTAGATATGCGACGACGCCGTACTGGACGTCTTCGTTGTTAACTTGCACATGAATTGTGTAAGACTTTTTGATCACATCTACCGCGGAAACCGCCATGGGCGTCAGTTGAGGATCAATTAAGCGGAAAGAAGCTGGAGGACGAACCTCGGTCGACGTGCTTGTAGGTCATGCAGAGGTAATCTTGGCCGGTCTCTTGACAACGGCCAACCCACTTCATGCGGTCCTTCCACCGCTGGATGTCGCTTTTCAGGAAGACCCAAGCGTAGCCAAGGAGATCGTGCTCGGAAAGGTTGGTTGGGTGCTCAGTGTGGGGGCACGCCTGGTACATGCGTACGAGACGCTTGGCAAGGTCAACGTTCCGGGCCCACTCGCTGTGAAACAAGGCAGGGTGTGAGTGGCGGGGAGAGAGGATGGATGGAGAGAGGATGGATGGAGAGAGGCGACGTACGCAGGGATGTTCTGTTGTGGACCGCTCATCATGGTCATCGGGGAGATGGGGGAGAGGTGGGGCTCGAAGGAAGAGCGGAGGAGGGTGGGCTCGGGGCGGGTCTGGAGATGGAGAGCATAGGAGGAGGAGGCTTGTTGTTATATACCATTGGGAGTTGTCGGCTTTGTCGTAAATTTCGATACGTAACGTCTTATTTTTGATCACGCCTGTCCCTTTCTTTTCAAATTCGCGGGGGAATTTTCCCCATTATGATTTCTATCCCTCATGATCTCCTCATCCTCTTCAGTGCCGTCTAATAATTGACGAAGCTTTCCCATTCAGCCACGACCACCCCGCATATCTCCAGCAGGCGCCAGACGCCCACCCCCGCCTTTCCTTGTCCCTAACCCGTCTTCTCAAAGGACCGACCCCGCGGCTCTCGCCCCAGGGCCGCCATTGTTCTTGCCTGCTGTAACTGTTTCGGGATGTAACCCCGCTGGCGCAGGTTCTGGAGACAACCATCAGCCTACCTGTCCCCTTCGAGTCCGTACGCTCAACCCACTCCCCCTCCAAAATCCCGGATTTCTCCCACCCACAGGCCAATGAGCTGTCACTTGTAAAAGCGATCAACCGCCGGGAATTCCCGTCCACTGATCCCAACTTCCCTTCCTCGCCAACGAGACGGAAACTGGTGCTATGTCCGACTCGAGCCTCGCTCAAAGTTTCTATACCGAATTTCAGGCTACCCGCGGTGGTCAGTCCCAGGTTCTGCCCCGAGATCGGGCGCGCGGTTCGCGCGAGATCACTTCGACTCACGCAGATCTTAGACTTTGCCACCCGATTATCCACCGCGACTAGCTCGCACGTCTCTGAGCTCTCGGCCCAATTGGCCCTCCTGAGAAAACAGTTCGTAGACGCATGCTCATTCCTCCCCCCTTACGACCAACGACAGTATGATATGGTACCAATCTCGCCCAGTGCCCTTGACGTGATCGTTGATGATGTCCGGTGTTCAGCAACTAAAATCGTGGGAACAAGCTTTGGAGAAGCTGCAGACGAACCAGACCTCCGCGGGAACCAAGCCAAAGTTTGCGTTTAAGCGGAAGGAGGGGTCCAAGAAACCCACACCCGGTGCTCCAGAGGTCGAACCGCCTATCTCGGCAGAGACGATCAACAGATCCCCCGCCCCGCATCTTTCACTGGCTTCCAAGTCGGGGTGTTTGCTCACTTTCGCGTCGCTTCCGGATGCTCCTTCCATCCCCATTGATTCGGAGTTGATCATCGCCAATCTCGACACCTGTATTGTAGACTTGTTGGAAACTGACAGCCCGACGGCCCCGGCAGCTGTCCACATCGCAAACGTGGCCAACTGCGTTCTACTCTTGCCACCCGTCAAAGGGAGTCTCCTCGTCCACGATATCCAACGCTGCGTGGTGGTGGTTTCTGGCTGCCATCAGGTACTTTACGACCGCCTTCTGGCCACCCATCACCCTACTTCCCTGGCTCCTGACCTCAACCTCCACCCCTCAGTTTAGGATGCATGCATCGGAGCGCGTCGGTATCCACCTGCCGCTCACGGTTACACCGGTAATCGAAAAGTGTACCAGTGTCTACTTTTCCGAGTACCCAGCCAGTCCACCGGTAGGCACGGATGAGTCGAAGCATGTAAGTCACTTGTTCCTCGGCAGGCTCGTTTGACGAGAACTGAATGGATGTACCGCAGGGATTTCGAGTTGAAGACTTCTCTCACATACGGCAAACGCCGTCGCCAAACTGGACCCTCCGGAATGATAAAACTGCCACACTTGGCCATTGGCTTAAGGAGTTCCGGGACAGTGGTAGAGGTGCTAACGAGTGGAACCCGCAGACGCTTGCCGATGCTCTGGCCTGTGTTAGTGGGGAAAGATCTGAGTGATATCCGAAGGGCATCATATCGGTGACACATCAAACTGGTTTACACGAATTTGAATTTTCCCATTCCGCTGATCGGGACAAGACACCAACGCGAACAGTGTAGTTTCACGCGGCCGAAGAGAGATTGCTTCCGCTCGAGGTGAACGCAATCGCCGCTGGAATGGAGCCCGTGTGAGTGTTTGGACGAATCGTCGACTATCATCCGACCAATTTTATTATCGCTATCTGCACTCCTCGCCTATCACTCAGGAGCAAGACGTAAAGTGCAACCCGTAGCCGCTGTGGCAGTGTCGACCGTGACCTAGCGGTCGAGTTGCCTTCATTGTTGAGGTCCAGGGTCCGCGTGGTTCTACGCTTGGCCAGGCCTTCTGCTTCTTTTCCTCCACCCAGGTTCACCGGGTTCTCCCCCCGTGGCAGCGACACGATGTTACCTTGCAATACGCTTAACGAAATTCAGGATCACAGCCTGGCCCGCGTCTTGATCTCCGCCGAGGTTCTGAACCTGGTTTGCGCGGACTGACTTGCCATTTGGTAAGGCTGATCGTTGCTGTTTTGATGGGATATGCCACTTGAAGCCCTTCGTGAAAATCTGCAAAGCGTGTCGGACCAGACAATAATGTCCATGTGCGCGTGGACGAGCTGGTAGAAGACACGCGTCGAATGAAGGACAAATATGTAAGAGGCCGCACAATTGAGAAATCCCTCGGTCGATTCCTTCCTCCACCAAAGAGCAGGGTCACAAAAACATACCGCGGCACCTTTGGCAGAACGAATACTGACAAACCACCAAATGTGTAAACCACATACATAGGACGGCGTTCTTCCTAGTCGTGGCCGCACACCTCCGCCTGCACCTTGTTAACCGGATTGGCCACGACGGGGTATTGAAAGTCCCCGTCCTACGGGAGATGCCAAGAGGTTTCTCAAAGCTATTCATTCGGCACCAGGTGATAATGGTCTGAATTGACTGTACCTCTCGCCTGCCTCCGTGGTTGCTGGACCCGACTCACTGTTCCCATTGTTTGCGAGGTCTTCCTGGCAGTCTCTCCCCTTCTGGTTAGCCAATTCTCGCCTCCTCTGCGTTCTATCCAAGCGGCCCTATCGGTTTTCAAAAAACGGGTTTCTTTTCGTAGGTGGGCTCAGGGTTCGGATAGATTATCCTCAGATGGCCACTGGTGGGTAGATTCCACCGATGGTGGGCAAACGTTCGGATGTTCCTGGCGATTCAGTTGGGATGGGTTGGCAGTTACCCTGATCTGCGCTCCATGGGCGGTCGTTTTCACAAGCCTATCTTCAGTGGGAGAATCGAACAGTGTTTTCCCTCAGGAACCTCCTGCGAAAGTTTATTTGATCGTTCCATTTCGTCACCCGCCGCATCGCCCAGTTTTCACCAAAAGGGGACATCTGGCTGCATCTCAGGGTCGGAGATATCAGTGCGGTGTTGAAAGGGGTTCCGCGTGGAACGTACATGCGCGCGGAGTGAGCTCCAGCACTTCTGTGCGTCCGGGACACATGAAACGGTGACCGTGTCCACCTGTCCACTAGACAGAACAAAACGCGAACGGGCATTCGAATGCGGGGCATACGCACAGCCCCGGAACAGAGTGCCGGAACATTGGTCGCAAGGGCCTAGTCACTCCGTTTTCGTAATGATATACCCCAAGACCACAATGACGAAACGCGTGAGATGAATACCGTGGGACGTTGGAAGGGTAGCTGCGGGGTTCATAACGCCCATCGTTCTCACGCACTCCATCCAACGTTAATCCTATACGGAACAAATCAGGCTGGGAAGCAGCGAAGGAGAGTTTGGCCATAACGTGCCAGATAGTCTATAGGACGTAAAAGTATCGTTAGGAGAGACACAAAGGCTTCGAGTTCTCCCCACGACCCTCCAAAACTTCCTTCCCTCATTACAATCATAACCTAACCTTTTGCGTCGAATCTTCTCGCGGTTGCATCTTGCTGAGCGTAGCAGAGGCGACGATGCGTCCCGAGCCTTTCTCGATGACCTGACCAAAGATGAGGGTCAAAGGCGGCCGGGTCAGCGGTTCGATTGTGGCCGAGCCAACTCGACGGTTGGTACAATGGGGGGGCTTACTTCGCACCGGGAGCTCATCACTCTAGAACCCATCGCGACTGAATGGCTGGCGATCTCGAGGGTCACGCCTCTATCAAAAGGAAGATCACGAATTGTGAAGCACACGTCAATCAAAGATCGCACAACCCCGGGGGCGGTGGTGGACAAGACGAGACGTATGAGAACACACTGGGGGGAAGACAGGTGCGGGAGAGAAAACGCTCACAGGGAGACTGGAGCATGATAGCTGATGTTCATGTTTTGAGTTACCCCGAGCCCATTCTTTCCCTGGACATGACCGAGTACGACCAGGGGGGTGCTACAACATCTGTTGAAACGTAAATCGAGATCGTAGCCATTGTCCAGATGTGATTGGCAGGTGGTGCGTACATGTCAATCAGATAGGCAATACATCCCCCATGTAGGATCCCGGCTCCGTTCAACATCTCTACAATTCCCACAAGTGTAAGCGAAGTTGGGTCCCATTATCCACCGAGACGTACCTGGAGAGATAGTGATTTCTGCCACAGTGCTCGCCTCCAACCTCTCCTTGAGCCCAACTGGTTCGCGACGCTGATGCCAGCCATTCACGCCGACTTCGACAAGTCGCACGGACCTGCCGACAGAGCCCGCGAAACAACCCCCCCTTCCTACCCCATATTCGTCGAAAACGTTCTTCACTAGCCGTTTTGCGCTAGCTGGGGCATTCCCCCGTATGAGCGAAGAGTCGCCCAGCTCAGGGAGACCGTCCAAGTGAGTCCGCACCGTGAAACGCTGGTTCCCGCCAAGCCGTTGGACTGCAAAGTTGCGTGTGGACTGTGCGGGCATTGTTACGAGAGTAAACCGGCGACATTGCGATATCGGCGACCAACTTATACGGTGAACCGTGCCCCAAAATTCCGAGTTCAGGCGCGGCCACGCAAGTAATGGATCTCTGCGACTCAATCTCGTAGAGTTGTTTTCTACGAGCAGAGAAATAGGATAGAAAAGAGGCCACATCGTGCAGCGACTCTCGAAACGACTCTAAATTTCCAAGCGGAAATGTTATGCCTGAGTTGGCGATCGAGCCGTGGGATTGATGTGAAAGATCAGAAGCGAACAAGAATCACTTGAATCCCGCGCAGATGTGGACCTAGGGTTTTCCCCGCCCCGTACGATCTGCGAGGGAACAGGGCGCAAGAAGGCGAGGAAAAGTCCAAGTGGAAGGGCAGAAAACGGAGAGATATTGAGACACCAACCCCGGTCACAACCGTAGGACAGACCCAGCAAGCGAGCACTGGGAGGGGCGGCTTTAGTATCAAGATGCGTAAGATTACAAGGTGATGGCCGTCATATCGTCGCGCAGGTGGAGAAGAACGAACCTTTCGCGGAGCACCGCCGAACCTGTAAACACCGCCGGCGCCCCTTTCCAAGAGACTCCGAAGTACCCTCGATAGGGCGAGGGTGCCGCATTCCCATATCACTTGGGCGGGAGGCGTTTGGGGAGGCGATTAAGGGAACTCAAGTGCGAGTGGGGAGGATCCGCGTTCCACACCTGCATGCCAGCCTGATTCCCCCAAAGATCTGGCAAACAGATGCGCGACCGTGAAGGAATGACGGAGGTAGATTCTGGAAAAGAGATTCGCAAGACCCTTTGGCACGGCGCGGAGCCAGAGATGAGGAATCGGATGAGAAAGTTTTGGGATCTGTTCAGAGATGCGGGACCGCAGTCTGTCACGGCGTCTGTGCCTGTAGGCTGTGGCGTCGTCGGCCCGGCGGAATATGGCGGTCGGCTAGTTGCGCAGGCTTGGGGCTCAAAATTAGTACATACCACCGTAACAGACCTCGTTACGATCTGCATCCACCCATTGCGTGCTCATTGCGAGCTTGCCAGTCCCCCCACCCCCACGGTATCTACAGGACACTGACCAGTAAGACGTCGTCAGTATGACTCGAGTACTTGCTCAGCGCTCATCGTTCAGTTTGAAGGGCGGACCCCAAAGCGTCCGCCACTTTCCCATGCGGTGCCTTCACCACCCCGTCTATTCCTTTCCCATTTCTATCCCAGCGCAACTTAGAAGCTGTCCGGGCCAGATTCAGGTTCTGAAGGTAACGTCCCGCCGGCAGTTGCATCGACTTTGTCAGATCCTCTGTCTTGAGGAATCGGTTCCACTTCCCCCCCGATTGGTTCTTCCGGATAGTGCCGCATATTTGTTCTGGTTCCGTTTGTGTGCTCACCAAAAGAGTTTCTTCTGCAGGTACCTTCGCCCGAGAGCGAGGTAAAGTATCACGATCGCACCCCAATTCTCAGCGCCTCTATTAGGGTTGTGCAGATCACTGACCAACTTTCATCCCGTCGTTGGGAGGTTTTACAGTTGTCAAAGTGGGCTGTCCTTCGGATTCTGCCGTACCACGGTACGGCATAACCGCGGGGCCCGCCAATATGCTCCTCAACCATGGCCACCCATGATACTTGCCTGGTTTCAGTTTTAGCACTTTTGGCTCAATGCCGGTCACGCCATTGCAACCAAGTGACCCCACGGAACCGAGGCAGAGGTACAAATCCTTGGGTGCGGTTTCGTTTCCATTCTGGGTCCATTGTCAATGTCGAAACCGAGAAGGTGTTCTCATCCTCCAACGGTCACGGGGTTCTGATGGAACCGGTTGCGCAAGGCCAGGGATTGGTTTTATTTCTTGTCTTGTTGACGAGTGGAAGGAAGAAGAACCACCTGCCAAAGTGCTATCTAGTCGGTAGAGGGACGATCCTCCCCTTTTTTATGGAACATACGGCGGGAGAACGCTCCGACTTACCCCAAGTGTGGCTGTTCGACTGTGGCATTGATACCCTCCAGCACGTAGGGGGACTGCTGACGCTCAACCCTGCACCGAACGAGCTTGAGACTGTGGTTTTTACATCACCCGGATCACTCTAGGTACCCATCGTGACCCTTCGCCTCCGAGGTGCGCCACGCCTCCTGCCTAACTACGAAGACATCAGACACAGTTACCCCCGCCCGTTGACCAACTGCATGGACAACACACCACCCGACCGGCAATCGATAGGATCGCCTTCGTCTCGCCCCGCCCTGTGAGTTACCCTATCTCCTCTCGCGGCGCCTCGTGTTTTGACTATAGATTCGCGGTCTGCATTTCATTCTCTCCGTGGATCCCTCAATGATGGGTTAGTGGAAGTGGATCCATTATCTATCCGTCGACGATCAACGTGAATCCCCCCGAGGAATTGATGTGGCTAACGATCATTTGACAGGCATACGAAACGAGGATGGAGATAATTATCAGTTCATCCGATTTCCAGCGTAGGAACCGAACGGTTCATCAGAAACCGGTGAACCACGCGTGTATTCGTTATTCTCCTTGACTTTCGTTGTTTTTCCCGTATCCTAGTGTTGGGAAGAGCGACCTTGCGTTGCTCGGTGTCGTTATCATCAAGGTACACCAAAGTAATCGTGCGAAAATGCAGCTTGGGCTGATTTCTGTCCGTAGTCCTCCGGCTTGGCCATAAGGGTCTTACGAGTGACCCAACGTTACCCTATCGAAAACGAGGTTTGATGTAGTCCCTCAAGCACCTCGCCACAGCGAAATCAAGTATCCTCGACCCCACTTATTTTGAACACCGTGTGGTTGATAGTCGACCCTCGAAAAGGATCCCCAATCTGAAGGTTATAAGCGGATCTCTACCTTCGAGCAAAAGTCGAGGTATATCATAACACCGAGATGGTGGGATCACCTGCCACGCCCGCGTTGGTTGCCCGACGTCAACGACAGTCATTGGATCTGCTTTCGATTGACATGGGGGCTTCTTCCATACGGAAAGGATCGGTGGGTGGTCGCGATGGCGGGATCTGTGACTCCGGGACACTCCGGTCGACGTTAAGCGAGGGGGGGGGGGATCCCGAGCCAAGGTAAAAATACGTTCTACCGGATGGCGGCGCATTCATTGGGTCAGTGGGGGTGGATATCAGGAAAAGCTTAGGAGGATCGGCACGGTAGGCCTAAGCCGGCTGCTCATTGAAAACCGGCCAGATGGTGACAACAAGACCATCGATCGAGCTGATCGGCCGGGGCTTGAGGCCTGAGGTGCGGGAGCCCGTGCACCTCACTTACGGGGGAGGCATCGGAAATTCAGAAACTGCGCAGGTAAGCTTGCGCAGAACACTCCTTGCGCGGCGGGGAACGTGTCGATTGGTGGTCTGAAACGCCCCCCCCCCCGAATATTCAGCGGTTGGTACTCAATATCCTGCACATGCGCTATTCAATTAACTTGGAACCCTCTCCCAGGCGTGGCGTACGGGGAATGCGTCACTCGGCAGGAACTCGCAAGGAATGGGGGTCTCGGAACGTCGGGCCGTGGCGTACAAATCGAAGCCAAAACTGTATCAATCCGCGTCGGGGGTTGTTCGGGAGTGGAGGATGGAAGAGGGCGACCGGGGAACGCATTGACTTCCACTGCTTCCGGTCAACGCGGCCATTTCCCAACTCGACGAGCTGGGTGATGGTGATGGTGAGGTTGAACAGGAACGCCACCGGCACAAGTGACACATTGTAGACTGGCGGCCGAATCGCCCTAAATGTCGAGCGGGACTTAGGACTCGAGCGTGGCTGATCACCGGACCGGATCCATGCGGTTCTGACAGCACCACGGGGACTTCAGGCGGCATTCAAGGGTGGGTACGTACTTCACGTTGCCAACGACGTCCGGATGTTGAGGCCGGAGTCCAATTCAACATACAGTCCTTTAGTGCCCCACGGCCTCTCGCCAGTAGGTCGGATAACCGATGAATGTGCGTATGTATAAGGCCGCGAATATACTGTGGAAATGGTGGGTGTGCACGGTTCCCCGCGTAGATCAGGACCCCCCCGAAATATTGGTGTGTCGATGTGAACGGTGGTTAGAAAGCGCCCTTCAAGTTCCGGGCGCTGATGGGGAATTTCGGAGAGGGCGAGAACCGTGTATGGGACTGAGAGAGAACATAGGGGGGTCGAGGGCGCGCCAATCATTAGTACAATGCCGAGTCTACAACTGCAATGCGGTCAGAAAATATGCAAGGTGCGTGCACCCCCGTACGGGTGAAAGGGGAATCACCGACCAGAGACGATATCAATCCTTGGCCACGGCTCTGGTTTTGCGACCCGATGGAGCAAAGCTCAGAGTCCCCGCTTTACTTCCACTCGCGGGAGGCTTCTTAGCTGGTGCCTTCTTCGTTATCTTTGCCGGTTGGCTGGGAGAGATAGAATTAGGTCACCGAAAGATAAGGTGGGCCGTCAATTCTGGGGGGTGGGATCTGATTGAACCATACCTGAGAACTGCTGTCCGGCCCTTCTTCTTGGGAGGTTCAATCTCCTCGATATCATCGTCTTCATCTTCGCTTTCCTCCTGCAATTACTGAGCAAGAGGATGGTGACGAGGGGCGAAATCAGTATACCATAGCTTTCTTTGGGCGACTGCTCCTTGCGGGCTGTTTCTTTGGCGCTGGAGGTTTCTTCGCTGGCGCTTCAATGTCATCGTCTTCATCCTCGCTTTCCTCCTGCAATAAGTGAGCAAGAAGAGGGTAACGACAGGCGAAATCACCATACTACAACTTTCTTTGGGCGACTGTTCCTTGCGGGTGGTTTCTTTGGCACCGGCTCTTTCTTCGCTGGCGCTTTTTTCGCTCTGGTGGTAGTCTTCTTTGGTGTAGGTTCCTCCTCTTCGTACTTCTCGGACTCGGAGTCTTGCACCTTCTTCTTTCCCCTTGCGGTGGTCGTTCGGGAGGTTGTCGCCTTTTTCGGTTTGGGGGGTGGAGCCTCCTCAAAGTCAGAGTCAACGTCCATTTCCATGGAGTCCACGCTGCGCTCGTCGTCATCCCTAGCTTTGCCTTTGCCTTTACCCTAGAATAGCTTCAGAACGCGATACGCATTTGGCGCGGTCAAGAAGCATACCTCCTTCTTCGGAGCATCCGCGAATTCTTTTTCGTGCTGTTCGCGGGCCCTGGCAACCTTCAGAGAGTAAGCGGGGGGGTCTGGCCATGACCATGAAATGCAACCCTACCGCTTCATCGAGATCATCCTCGTCGATAGTATCTCCGGTGACTTGGACATTCTTGATCATTTTCTTGAGCGAGCTTGCGACGTGACTAGGGAAAGGTGGGTAAGAATCGACCGTGAGCACACAAGATCTACCCATTACTTTTGGATGGCGTGTGTGTCATCCTTCTCGACGAAAGTTTCAATGGCCGATGACATGGCAGTCTCGCCTAACAATTGGAGTTCCTGAGCACCCAAGAATTCGCGCACCAGAGTTTGCACTCTGAGTTTGGATATTTTCTCGGCAAGAGAAAGCTCTGGGTCATCGATGGACAGTTCTGGTTGTTCCACAATGACTTTCGACCTGCTAGCTGTCTTCTTGGCTCGGTGGAACACGAGGACATCACGAGGGTTTGCAATCTTGCCCTGGAACTCTTGGCCAAACCGAATGGGATTTGATAACGAGTTTACGCCCGTCGTGTCAACCTGAGAATGTCGTGGTGTCAGCTAGTGAGCCATACCAAGGTGGAAGACAGGGTTAGGGTTGAACGTTCAGAAGGATTACCTTGAGTCGGATCAAGGGCAACATTCCAGGAAGCTCAACTTCGCCTCGCTTGACCGCCTCTGCATTCCGTTCGTCCCACATGGCATTCGCCTTTTCAATTAGCACATTAACCTTCGGTCAATGGTCAGTCATCGGCCTTTCAAGAACTCGGGGGATCGAAACCCAGCCAGCGAGATAAAGAGAGGAACGACAATTACCCGCGATCTGAGATACTTGGCAATTTCCATCTGATCCTCGAGTTCGAACCCTTCCTCCTCAGCGATTTCGGATAGCACAACCTCTTCGAGGACGAAGGGTCGGGCTGTTCGTAGAGGGAGTGGTTTGAGGGAGTATTCCTTCCCATGCACCTGAATGAGAGCAACGTGTCTTGAGAGGAAAATGTCAGCCGTGGAAGGAACCAATCTGAGAATCAACAAACTTGTCCAGGGACTCCCCGTCGGCCAATGATGTGGCTACGGAGGACCCGGGTTGGGTTATTCTGTATTTTTTCCCAACCACTGTTTCGGGGATTATTCGACAGTCGTGTTCGTGACCCCACACGACCAGATCAATGCTGTCGTCGAACATTCCTTCCGGAACGGACTTCTGAGGACCGTGGTTTACGCTTGATTCACCGAGATGATTCGACGGGAACGCATGAATGTTTGAGTGGAAGAACGTACCGGTTCTGATGGACGATCAAGACGTTGAACCAGTCATCCTTGTCTTTGGGCATGTACATCCGGACCCGGTTGCTTCGCAGTTCGAAATGCATTCGTTGGTCTTTGACGTTGCCTATGCCATACATAGCCAAGCGGGAGGTGCCTTTCTGTAATAGCACGGGCCTCACGGCGATTCCTTCCTCTTTCGCCTCCGCGTCGGAGTAGGGTAAGTCAAATTTGCCCATGTAGTTGATCAAGCCGCTGACTGAGAGCAGGTCGAGAGCTCCAAGGGCGCCGGCCTTTCGGTTGGGGTTCAGCGAGGTGGATTTACAAAGCGACGGGATTGCGTCTGGAGGAAAAATCGACTTACGGCCCCAGCACCCTGCGGATCGTCGTGGTTTCCGTGGATCGAGAATACGGGCATGGAGACATTCAGGTTTGGATCTTCGTAATTAATCGCGGGGAAACTTGGAGTTCAGGTTTAACATTCGCAGGTCCTCCGATGAATCCTAAGGTCGAGTTGTGGAAAGACTTACGATGTACCGGGGACTTTGCCCTCATCTGGGTCACTCAGAAGTTCGACCTGAATTGGTCGGTCGCCTAAACAGTACTCTCGTAAGAGTGACATGACTTGATACAGAGTATCCCTCGAGGGGCGGTTGTCGTGAAACAGATCTCCGCCGAGGAGAACTAGGTCAACCTGGACCACGTCCGCGATACCATAATGTAAGAGCAAGACGAGACGAGAGGATAGAGTGTGAATCGTACCTCATGCTTAACGGCCAACTCCAGAATCTCTTTAAAGGTATTTATGGAGTCCTGGCCACGGATAGGGTCGCGCTCAAGGTACCCGATGTGGTTGTCTGTGGCAAGGAGGATCTTGATAATATTCTCCTCAGCTGGATGCTCGTGTTAGACTTCGATGGCACTATGGAGTCACAGGCCGGAGACGCGAACAGGCATCAGGACTTATCGTCGGAGGAAAACCAGAGTCGTCAGTGTCGTCCATCGGTTTGGGGAGGGAGGGGGAGGTTAATGACAAGTCGCGTCGCGTCTGGGAACGTTGACGGGTCACGCTCGTGACGGCTCTTCTGTGCTTGACAACCCCGACGACCACACTACACCCCCGGCCTGGCGATTAGAGAATTCGCCGACTCTTCCGCACTCCTTCCTTTCGCCCCCCTTCGATCTAGACTACGCTCTCTCTCTTAACATGTCTCCAAAAGATGGGGGAAAGCCCTCACATCTGGCCGTTGTGAGTCTGGCCTGAGAACACGCTGTTCTCCCGTTTTCCTCAAAGTTTTGAACGCGAATGAGCGCAGATAGGCACGGTGTTGTTCTATATGGTTGCAGCGCTGGCGGTGCGTCGTTCTCGATTCTTGCGTGGGCTCTTCTGATCTGAAAGTTTCCAGATGGTAATGGCGTACGTTGACGTGGTTCATCACCGACCCGACGTTCTGATAACACTCCCCACCCAGCAACAAATGGGTCCTGAACACGACTGAAGCACCTCTGTTCTTCTTGTTCTCGCAACTCGTCATCGCCGTATTACTCTTCCTGGCCTGCCATGCCGGTAGTTTGCTCAAGGTCCCATTGCACTTTGACAAACAGACCGTCCAAGGGCTTATTCCAATGATTGGTCTGAACGTTATCGGCCTCAGGTTTGTCTCCGCGCGTTCGAGTGATGCCTCGGCTGACCGACGCTCTATCCCCCTCACAGCTTCAGTAACTATACCCTCAAATATGTTGACGCTTCCTTCTACCAAGTCGCCCGAGGAATGGTCTTACCGTTCACCGTCTGCACCTCTTTCTTCGTACTTCACTCCCGTCCATCCTTCCGGATTCTTTTGGCTTGTCTAATGGTCACCATGGGCTTCTTCGTTGGGGTCTTTTTGGACGGGACCAAAGTCTCGATCATCGGCGTGACTTTTGGCGTTCTGAGTTCGATGATCACCGCTGTCCATTCCGTCGTTATCAAGCGCAGCTTGGACGTTGTGAAGGGGAGCGCTCTCCATCTGTCGTGGTACACCAACCTATACAGCGCCATCGCCTTGGTCCCGATTGTCGTCGTCTCCGGCGAAGTCCCTGCGATTGCCGCTCTCCTCGATGAGCCGAGTCCTTTGTCGACCGGAATCTCCCCCTTGAATACCTTCCTCTGGGGTTCTGCGATAACGGTATGTTTCTCCCGCGCGCTAGCTACGAGCCATCTAATGACAGATCCAGGGCGTATTCGGTTTCCTGATGAGTATCGCCAGCTTGTTGTCGATCAAGGTCACCTCTCCCATAACCCATATGGTTTCATCCGCCGTCCGGGGTGTTGCAGCTTCGATGTTGGGGGTGTGGCTCTTCAATGATGTTATCACCACGTAAGTCTATCGTTCGTTCCACTCAGTTTTAAGCGAACCTGATCGGGGGCGTTAGCGGACGAGGATCCTCCATCGCAATCATCCTTGGCGGATCCGTTTACTACACTTGGGTCAAACACCAGGAAGGGCAATCGTCCCAAACATCCACAACCACCAAGAACGGACAACAGTACGACCGCCTTCAGATGGAGGACGTGGAGTCTGGGAAACGTTCTCGTTCCTCTTCTTACTCTGGCAAGCCAGAGTGAATCCTGCATCGCGAACCTTCTCTCCTAGTAATTACCCACTCGTAGACTAGTTATGATGTACGTACACACGGGCTATTAGATAATGAGCGCGTACGATATTAACAGCCGTTCCTTCCCACAAGACATTTCCGAAACAGTCCCTGCTTGCAGTTGCCTCGCGGTCAGAGGTCCGACTGAAGCGTTGCCCGATGAAGACTGAAGCATTGACTGATGACGATGAAGACCGAAGCATTAACCAATGAAGACTGGAGCATTGACCGACATCTCACGACGCGACCGCTAGCGTTGCGAATGGTGTCGGCCTTGTTGAGTCACTCGCACTGACAAGAGAAATCTGAAATGACCGTGGTATTGTCTAGTAATGTGAACCAAGAATAATGAATGTACAACTCCTCTCAAGCCACAGAATCAGTTATCTACTGCTCGTCATTTCCGGCGCGATGTCACAGGAGGCGGAGAACGGTAGCGACGAGGCCACCAACCAGGCCGAGAACAGCGGTGAGAGGGCCACCAACGAGCTTGGTGTCAAGGCCGACCTTCAAGATGATCTTCACCACGATGCTGATGATGCAGCCCAACTTGAGCGCCACAATGGCACTGATAATAACGTCGATAGATTCCTTGGAGTCCGCGCGGGTGGCAAGCTCCGTGGAGGATCGCTCGTGAAGGAAGGGGAGCTTTCCGAACTCCGAGAGAGAGTCGGTCTTGGATTTGTCTTCGAACTTGGGCTTGTCTTCGGACTTGTGGTCAGCGGGGCACTTCCCAAGGTCGATGACGATCTTGAGGCTGATGACCAAACGAACGAGGCACTCGTCGTCAAACTTCTCGCCATTGGGGGCAACGGTATAGGGCTTCCAACCGTCCAGCTCCGAAGTCTTGGACGAGTCCTTCTTCTTCCCCTTGACTTCCTTCTCCTCGCCGGCCCTCTTCTCCTTCTCCTTCTCCTTCTCCTTCTCGTCCTTCTCCTTCTCTCCATCCTCGATCTTGAGTTCGCCCTCGAGCTTGATCTTGAAGACACAATCGCCGGCGGATTCGGGGTAGTGGGTGCGCCAATGATCCGAGGAGGGGACAGAGGGGTTGGCGGCCCTCCAAGCGAGTTCTTCCTCCTTGGCTTCATCCAGATCAAACTTCCAGTCCTCGTCAAAGGCCTTCTTGAAAAGGCACTGCTCGTCGTAACCGTGGGCGTGGGGTCCAGTGGTGCGGCAAGACTTGCGATCCTCGAAGGGGACGGAGAGGGCGAGACGAGTTAGACATTCCTCAGAGTATTCGACGTTGTCGTGAGTGTAGGAGAGGGTGGTCGAGTCCTCGGGGACCTCGGACAGGCGACAGTCTTTGGTGGACGACGGGTACTCCCAGTCGCGTTTGTGCACAGAGTTCGGGGAATAGACCTTGCCGTTCGAGCGACCGGCGATGGGTTCGGTGATAGCGGACAGGTCAGGGATGGAAACCGCGGGGAGCTCTGCAGGAGCAGCAAGGACAGAGGTCGCCGAGAGAGCCAACAAGACAAAGGCGAGATATCGAGACATTGTGTAGAAAAGAGAGTGGCTGGTAGTGACTGAGAGGCGTAGAGTTGGTGGGAGAGAGGTGATGAGGAGAGAGGAAAGCTGGGGGGGACCAGCCCAGTATTTATACCAGAATCGAGGGATTCTCAGTGACGTCAGGATTTTTCATTGCCCAAAAGAGGAAAAGGACCTACCATAATAGGCAATCACTCCTCGCGGACCGAGTCGCGGTGCGCGGGAGGAAAAAAAAGGAAAAAAAAAACGACTAGCCCACGGCGAGGGTCGAACTCGCAGCCTTCAGATCGCCCGCAGTAGCTAAGAGTCTGACGCTCTATCCGATTGAGCTACGCGGGCTGGTGACATACCTGCGCTGAGAAGCTTTGTGTGCTACTGACCGCCGGGGTCGTGGGGAATGAGGGGAAGGTCGAACGATCGGAAGACTGGGCGCTCTCGTTGGAAAGGGGCAGGAGACAGGCTGAGACGGTGGCAGATGTCATGGAAGGGAGTGGGTGGGGGATAATTTGGGGATGGAATGATCTCGAAACGGGGATCTGGATCAGGCCAATACATAGTAACACAGGCCAAGCGGACGAAAGCTGGAACATTTATCCGCGGGGGGCGTTTGATACATAATTGCAGATCCCCTCGTGTGTATGTGAGTTCCGTTGGTGGTGGTGGTATACACGGCGTGTGTGTGCGTATCCCCGTCGCTTTCCTAGCCCGGGGGGGAAAGTGTGGCACGCCCGGTTGCAGTTGGTCACGTTTACCGTTACGTTGTCACAGGCAACGTGACATCTCCCGTCGTTGCAGAAACCAACAACGAGGAGGACAGAGCGGACGTCTAACCTCGGAGTGTTCGGAAACGACGCCTACTTGGATTTGCAGATACAACCCCGGCCAGGCAACAGCCCATCCCTACGCCTGCTCCCGCCCTCATCCCGACTTGCTCCGTCCGGTCGCCGTCCGGTGGGTCGTCGCCAGTAGAGCTGGTCCTCAGCCGAGAAGTCTGCCCATATATCTTCCCCCTCTGTGCGTATCTCCCCTTCTCCTCTCCTTCCATCCTCTGTAAAAATGCTCCCCTCCCCCATCTTTTCCCTTTTTCTCTCTCCCTCGCGCTCCCCTCTCACCTCTTCCCCCCCCCCACGACAGACACGCCTTCGCGTCCAACATAACCGGCACCACCCTCCCTCCATTACTTTCTGAGATCGCCGCAAGTCTTCGTGCACTGTCTTGCCCGACGCGTATCCTTCCACCCTTCGCAACCTAACGACCGTGCGTGTTTCATTTTCGACCACCTCGATCCACGCTCACGCCATACCTTTAGCACCCCATGAATCCCGCGCAGGCAAACGGTATCAACCCTGCCCTTCTGGCCGCCTATCAGAATGCACAATCCCAGCAATCGCACCCCCAATTTAATCCCCAACCCCAGTTCACGCCCCAGCAACAGCAGGGCCAGTTCCAACAATCTCCCTCGACTCCCTCCAAGTTTCCTTACAATGGAATGCAGCAATCTTCTTACCCGGGGGTGTACAATGGAACTGGCCAGTTTATGAACCCCAGCGGTGGTGTTGGAGGAAACGCGATGGCTCACGGCTCGATGATGACTCCCGGCCAGGCAGTCCTTGCCGGTCTCATGCACCCTGGCGTTAACCCCAATCAAATGCTCGCGAACGGTCGCCAACCGCAACAGATGGCTAACATACCCCAGATGAACTCCGGCCAGATCTTTCAGAAGCCTGCCGGCTCGGTCAACGGTATGAACCCTGGAACACTCCCTCCCGCCGTTGGTCAGCAGATACCCGGACTTTCTCCCGCCCAACTCACTCAGCTCGCTGGGATGAGCACCCAGGAGCGACAGAAGGCGATGTTATACCTACAGCATCAACACCAACAACAAAGGCTCCTCCAGCAACAACTCGCCCAGCAGAGCATGCAGCAAGGTGTTCAGCAGACTCCACAACCGACCCAACAACAGCTGCCGTTCGATCGCCCACCGTCATCTATGTCTACCCACCAGGGAATGATGCCCCCGCCCCCTCGTCCCCCCACTTCACTCTCTCGCCCGGGAACGTCTCACTCACACGGCCCCGGTCACCCCCTTCAAAATCGACCCCCAAGTAGACCCGGAACTGCTCAGCCGATGCCCCAGTCCGGGATGACGCCACCGGATAGCTCTGCTACTGGCATCCTCCATCACCTCCAAGGCCACGACCAAGGAGAGATCCCTGGCTCGCCGTCCCGAGGTGCCAAGCGCAAGCTCAGCGGTTCAAATCTCGCCGGCCAAACTCCGAGGATGGGCTCACAACCCTTACCCATGGGTGTCCAGAACCTCCAAACTGCAACAATGGACGGTCAACCGGCCATTGGCAACGTTCAATTTCCAGGAATACCCATTTCTCAACCTCACCAAATCGCCCAACAGCGTCCCCAATTCCCCGGTGTTTCAAGGCAGAGCGTTAACGGTATTTCCATGATGGGTGGTACTTCTGGTATGCAGATGGGCCCTCCTTCTGCGACACGGAATCAGATGCCGCAAATGCTCGACGGGGCCTCAAACATTACGTCGGATCCCTTCTCGTCGGGCGGTATCCCCAATCTGGCGAACGGACTCCCTCATCAAGTGGTGACACAGCAGCTAGGGGGAATCGGTGCCATCCATCCCAACACTCACCCTGGCACTACCCAGATGCTATCCCAGGTACCACAACATCATTCTCTCCCTGGGCCAGGACCTTCTACCGTGACACCCAACCTTGGGGCACTCCCTCCCACATTGGGTGGTCTACCTGGCGGTTCGAACCTTCCCCAAGGTTTATCGGATGCAGCAAGGATGAGCCTTAGCTCAGCCAATTCTATGGTGAACCTCATGAGCGGTAACGCTCCCACGCCCACAAGCAAGTTCTCTGGCGCGATGAATAACGTTGGGATCGGACGACCAGGGTCCATCTCTGCCACAAATTCCATGGGCCTACCTCCCTCGACACCTGGTTCATCCATCCCCCCCCTCTTCCCTCCCACCAACCCCGTCGCAGGGGCCCGGATGGCCTCGTCGAACGTACCTCACCTGAACCCCAAGGTCACCCAAGTCACCGTTGTTTCCCTCGCAGCCTCCGCGGCGGAGATCCCAACTCTTTCCAAGGAGGAGATTGAAAACGTCAAACAGTGGATGAGGACCGATAAAGAGCACGAAGAGCTCCAGCGTTCGGCGAGGGAGCGCATGACCGAAGAAGTCGCTCGGATTATCCGGAAAGCGGAATGGTGGGAGAAGGACGACCAAGTTGCCATACCCCCCAACCGGAACCGTCGAGACAAGTTCAGTATCGGACTCTCGGGGGGAAGGGGGATAAGGAGAAAGGCTGGTCAGCGCACGGGCATCAGACTGTACGTGCTTTTTATTCCATCCCGGTTTCCTTTGACAAGAATTGCTGATCGGACGTGGAACATGCTGTGACACAACTCCTGCCGCCCTCGCGTCTTTTTTTCCTCGCTTCTCGCCTTTTCACATTTTGATCCTTATTCCTGGATCCAGACCGAGAAAGATCCCGCTGGAAGACGCGAACAGACCGGAGTTACTGGTACCCATCCGGCTGGAACTCGACATCGAGCATCACAAGTTGAGGGATACATTTGTCTGGAATTTGAATGGTCAGTTTTTCTTCCCAGAACGATCTCCCCTCCCCTCTCCCTACCTACCTTCAGTTTCGTGACGGCGCTCACGTACATAAACCACAGACCCCGTGATCACTCCAGAAATGTTTGCTCAATCCGTGGTCGATGACTACAGCCTCCCGCAGAGCAGTGTTTTGACGATTACCAAAGCAATCCAGGAACAGTTGAGCGACTTCAAGGCCCACACTCCCGAGTCCGCCGACAACGATGGATTCTTTGGCACGGCGCCAACTCGGTCAGCGGATGATGACATTTGGTGGGAACGTTGGAGGAACGGACTCAGAACTGAGAACGGGACGGTCAGGAGGAAGAAGAGAAAATCCAGCTCTGGGCCAGGACCTTCAGATCCCACGACGTCGTATATAAAACCCGAGTCAGGCGACCGCCCTGTCGTTGATCAAGATCAGGATGACAACTCAATGGAGGAAATGAGGATCTTAGTCAAGGTGAGTTACCCGGTTCACGGTCACGGGTAACACACGTCCATCCCTTGGCCGCACCTCGGTTTGTCCCGCGTGCGCTTTGCTGACCATTGGAATTTCATCACAGTTGGACATTATCGTTGGTTCGATCAGGCTTGAAGACCAGTTTGAATGGGACTTGCACAACGTGGACGGGGGTGCCCCGGAACGTTTCGCGGAGGTGTATTGTATGGAGCTTGGCCTGAACGGAGACTTCAAGTACGATTCACGTCTAACGTTTGTACCTCTCCTCCTTATATTGACGTCATCTCAGAACTGCAATCGCACACTGTATTCGAGAACAAGCGCACATGTACCAGAAGTCGTTGTTTTTACTCGGGCACCCCTCGGAAGCTTTGGGTTTCCAGGACGAGGACTTGCGAACCTCATTCCTCCCCAGCCTCAATGCCACCGCTGCCCGCTCCTTGGATCAGGTTCCCTCCTTCACCCCAGTCCTCAACTACCTCAGCGATGGGGAGCTTGAGAGGAACGAAAAGGAGCGCGAGAAGGACCTTGTTCGTCGACGCAGGAAAGGCAATCGTGGAAGGCGTGGCGCCACTCTACCAGACCGAGAACTCCTCAAGACCTACCGTACGCCAGCGATTGGGTTCCCAGAGACAGACGCGTCTGCACTCAACAGCGCATCGATTACGGCCCCGACTCACAAGCGCGCTGCTGCCACGGCTGCCACCCTTACGATCACAAACATGATCGCGTCAGAGAACGGCGGTGCGGTGTTACCCCCATCAACACCGCTGAACATCCCCACTGCAACGACAATCCCGGTCCAACATAAAGACAAAAAGCCAAAGGCATTATTCAAGGCTCCTCCGATCCCCCCCTCGGTCTTGCGTGCTCGTGCGCATGTCCACGCCCCAACGTCATCGACTGGTATTGCTGGCCTGAACGTGCCGGCGTCAGCGATCGAGGGCATGTCAACTTCGGCCCCAGATAGCCGAGCCGGTGTTCGTGTGTTGACCACCAAAAGGGTCCGGGAGCTGGAGCGGGAAGCGAGGGAGAAAGAATTCGTCGATGGACAACATCCAAATTTCATCGACGGTGTCTGGCATTGTTCCAATTGTGGTTGCCCGGAGAACATTGCTATCGGGAGAAGGAAGGGCCCCCTGGGAGACAAGTCTCAGTGTGGTACTTGTGGTGAGTTTTCCGGGTCATCACGGCCTCCTCCGCCGTTGTTCACGGTTTCGTCTAGGAAAATACTGGCATCGTCACAGAAGACCAAGGCCTGTCGAGTACAGCACCGATCCTGATTTCCACCTTCGGCAACAGGCAAAAGGTGGTAACGACGACGGAAATTCGAAGGCTGTTAACTCCAAGAAGAAAAAACCCCAACCAGTCGTGGATGAATCCAAGTACGAGGAAGCAGACGCGACCGAGGACGTGCGAGAAGAAGAGGACGAGATTGCCCCTACCACCGCCGCCAACGTCGCAAAACTCGAAGCTCAGACTGCTTCCGCCCTCCCTCATCCTCTCGACGACCGGCCTTTGTCTCCCGTCTCGACTGCTTCGAGTGCGTCAGAGCCTCCTCTTGCAGTCAGGATGAACGGTGGAAGCTCTGGGTATAATTCTAACCCCTCCACCCCAGCGAAGACAACCCGCGAGATATCTGAGCGATCTGAAAACGGTATCGAGACGCCTTCCGATATCCACTCCGTCCCCCGTGGTGTGGGCGCAACGGTATGTCCATTCCCACCCGCCCACTGTGTGGGATCACGAATTGACAACTATGCACATTCCATACAGCCGTCTGCCGCACCGGATTGGCTGAAACGGGCGACGGAACACTTGCGTGCCAAATACCCTGGAGACGAGTTTGATGTCGTTTTGAGAAAAATTAGGAACGACAAAGCCACAGACTGGCGAATCAGGTGTCACGACTGTCCTATGATGGTATTTCAATCGTCATCCGAGTACTCCGGACACCCCCGCTGAAGTCACGGCTTTAGGTTTATACCACTGGTCCTGGCTCCACGCTCTCGAATTTCGAGGTGCACCTTCGTAATCGTAAGCACAGGGAGAAGGTTAAGGAACGTCTCGGCCAATAGAATGGTTGCACGCATATTCCATCTGGGGGTCCGCACATGTTGTTGTCGCTCGCATCTTGTTTTATCTGTTACCCCGTTCTCATGTTTTGTCTTGTCTTTCTCTAAGTACTATCCTCTGCCCCTCCTCTTTGCTCGTTTCTACTACTATTCTCCTACTTGTCACCACTATCAGTTCCTCTATGTCACGACCTTACAATTCGGTGTATTGCTATCTTTTGTGGAGCTCCGAATATCACTGATGTCTTACAAGCTCAGTTAGCGAGGGGGGTTGCAGACTAAGCGCTGTCCAATAAATGGCAAACGAGGTGGTCTATTGGCGAATCAATAGGATGATATTTAGTGCTCCCCAGCCTGTGCGAGGTGACCCTCCTTGCTATTGAGGTAAGCGTCGTACTTCTTGGCCCACGCGTATGTTGAGTAACCTGCGAGAGCGGCGAGAACGGTGTTGAGCCAATCGGGTGAGGGTGAGGGGAAAAGAGAACGTACCAAGGACCACCGGAACAATCCAGTAGCCAACCTGGGAGGAGAGGCGTCGGTACCCGTTGAACAGATAACCCCTGAAAAGGTTCTTGGCGGCGCGTTGCCTAACCGGAGAGACAGCTGCGAAGACCCCAGTTATGAGCAAGGGAACGACCGGAATGTCGGGAGGGTTCACGGACAGTATTGGATGATCCCTTTTTGCCGAGTGGCACCTTCCTTAGCACCCCACCAGAGGTTCTGAAAAGCGTGAAGCCTACATCAAGGGGTAATTCTCGTCGGCGGTAGATCCCCGAACGTACCCAAGCTTTTCCTGTAAAGGTCGCAGTGTAAATTGGGAGTTTCCGATGTTCTTCGTCTAAACGTACCAGTGGGCGCGTCACCCCTTAAAACAGCAGTCGGCCGCATCTTAGAACAGTACTCGAAGGAGGGTAGGAGCGGAGGCGGAAATGTGGAAGGGAAGGGATGATATGTGTAGTAGAGCGAAGCTGTGAACGGTCTGCCCGAGGTTTTCCGCCCACCTCCCTGGATCACGTGCAACCATTCCACCAACGCGCCTTGGCCAAATTCCACATCATCCAAAAAGCACAGTGCGTTCCCTGACGTCTCCTGCCAGGTAGTTACGCTGAGCGAGATCGCCTCGCCTCCCAGATGATCACAAACGACACACTTTACACGTTGGCCAACAGCCTCGGAGCTCTTGCCATGGTCACTGTTGTCGCTTACCACTTTGTGGCAGTCAATTCCCAACTGCTCTCGAAGGACTCAAGCGGAGGGAGTTCATAAACAGATGGCCGTACGTGTGAGGAGGGCCGGAACAACTTTGCGGTACTGATATCCCTGCCTAGCTCTCCCCTTGTCAATTGTCAGTAGAGTAGCAACGTGTTCCGATGTATTTGGCATACCAGACGCAGCAGAACAGGCTCATGGGATAGAATTGCACTGTTTCTCC
>Ga0307516_10001998_pt1 | contig 27892 bp, 22 predicted proteins | sample 19_EM_MG_FD_203310 | JGI IMG/M metagenome (GOLD analysis project Ga0307516, IMG submission 203310) | Populus trichocarpa ectomycorrhiza microbial communities from riparian zone in the Pacific Northwest, United States - 19_EM | ecosystem: Host-associated > Plants > Roots > Unclassified | place...
GGCTCGGCTGCACGGTGTGGTCGGCCCGCGGCGGCGAGACCCTCAGGTCCGTCCCCTTCAACGTCGTACGGCAGCTGCTGCAGCCCGCTCTGGTGTCGCTGATGCCGGAGGAGATACGCGAGTACCTCGGCGACTGGTACGACATCGCCGGCCCCGCCCTCGGCCTCACCGAGCCCGGCGAACGGCAGGCCGACCCGCAGAACGTGACCGACGGACTGGTCGCCGCGGTGCGCCGGCTGGCCCGGCGCGACTGGCCGCTGGTGCTGCTGATCGACGACGCGCACTGGGCCGACCAGGAGACCCTGCGCTGGCTCGCCGCCTTCACCGAGCGCCTCGACGACCTGTCCGTGCTGGTCGTGATGGCCTGCCGCCCCGGCGACGACAGCGGCGAGAGCGCCCGGCTCCTCGGCGCGATCGCCGCCACCGCGGGCGCCCCCGCCACCACCCTGAGCGCCCTCACTCCGCAGGCGACCGCCGGCCTCACCCGCGCCACCCTCGGCGACCACGCCGACGCCCCGTTCTGCCGCGAGGTGTGGGCCGTCACCGACGGCAACCCGTACGAAACAGTCGAACTCCTCGCCAAGGTGCGTGACAGCGGGCTGCGACCCTCCGAGGGCGCGGCGGGCGAACTGCGCGCCCTGAACCGCGCGGCCCGCGGCGGCGGTCTCGTCGCCCGCCTGGAGGAACTCGGCATCGACGCAACCCGGTTCGCCTGGGCGGCGGCGATCCTCGGCACCGACATCTCCGTCGACCTGGTGGCCAAGCTCGCCACCCTGGGCCGCGCCGAGGCGGGGCACTGTGCCGAACTGCTGCGCAGCGCCCGCATCCTGACCACGTCCGACCCGGCGCACGTCCAATCGGACGACGGCGACCTGGAGTTCGTCCACCCGCTGATCGCCACCGCCGTCTACGACTCCATCCCGCCCGCCCTGTGCACCGCGATGCACGGCATCGCCGCCCAGGTCGTCACCGACTCCGGGCGCGGCGCGGCGGCCGCCGCCCGTCACCTCCTCCAGGTCCACCCCGACGACGACGAGGAACTCGTCGAGCAGCTGCGCGAGGCCGCCCGCGACCACCTCGCGGTCGGCGCCCCCGACGCGGCCCGCCGCTGCCTCGAACGGGCCCTGCTGGAACCCCCGTCGCCCGACGTCCACGCGCACGTCCTCTACGAACTGGGCTGCGCCACCCTGCTGACCGCGCCCGCCCGGACCATCGACCACCTCCAGACCGCGCTCGCCATGCCGGGCCTGGACGGCGCCGAACGCGTCGACGCCGTCTTCCGCCTCTCCCAGGCACTCCTGCACAACGACCAGTTGGAGGAGGCCGTCCGCACGGTCGAGACGGAGGCCGCCCGGCAGGTGTCCGGGCCCGCCCGGATGCGGCTGCAGGCCGTGCAGTACATGTGGGAGGGCATCCACGCGGGCGAGACGGCCTCCCCGGGACGCTCGCGACGTCTCGCCGAGCTAGCCCGGACCTGCGCCGGCCGGGACAACTCCGAGCGCGCCCTGCTCATCCTGCGCGGCTTCGACGCCATGACCCACGGAGAGAACGCCGAGGAGATAGTCGAACTGTCCGACCGTGCCCTCGTCAACGGCCTGCTCGCACCCGGACTCGGCTGGACGGACACCGAGTGGGGTGTCGAACTCCCCATGATGCTGGCCTCCTCGTACGCCTACACCGACCGACTCGACCGCGCGGAGAGCCTGTTCACCCAGGCCCTGCGCGCCTACGAGTCGTCCGGGTGGAGCGGCGGCCACCTCGCCCTGGCGCACGCCTACGTCGGTCTCGGACACCGCAGGCGCGGCCGGCTCAGGGAGGCCGAGGCGTCCCAGCGCGAGTCGCTGCGTATCGCCGAACGCGTCGGCCGCGGGCTGCCGTTGTACTGGTCGGCGACCTGCAACCTCGTCGACACGCTGCTCGCCCGCGGTCATGTCGACGAGGCCTGGTCGATCGCCGAGCAGTACGGCTTCGCCCCGCCGTACCCGTCCACCATCGTGCTGCCCGACCCTCGCTCGGTACGCGGCCGTCTCCTGCTCGCGGTCGGCCGCACCAAGGACGGCGTCAACGAACTGGAGGCCGCCGAGAAGGCCGCGGCCGCGCGCGGCCACCACAACCCGGTGCTGGTCCCCTGGGCCGTCGACCTCGCCCGCGCGCTCGCCGTGGAGGACCCGGGCCGCGCCGCGCAGCTCGCCACCGAAGCCCGCCGGCACGCCGAGCGCTTCGGCACGGACACCGCCATAGGAGAGGCCCTGCGCTGCGCGGCCGCCCTGGAGACCGGTCAGCGCGCGGTCCGGCTGGCCGGGCAGGCCGTCGCCTATCTGGAGGCCTCGCCCTGCCAGTACGAACACGCGGCGGCCCGGGTCGAGTACGGCATCCTGTCCCGTTCGGTCACCGAACTCGACCGGGGCCTGGCACTGGCGCGTTCCTGCGGGGCGGACGGGCTGGCGGACCGGGCGAGCGCGGCGCTTGAGACTGTGCGCGGGCCGAGATAGGTACCCCGAGCGGGTTCACCCCGAGGTGCCGGGCGCGCGCTGCCCGGCCTGCGGCGCGGCGGCGGCGAAGCGCTGTCGGGCTCAGCCTCCCGAGCAGCCGCTCGGTCACCTCTGCCAGCCGCCCGCGCACCCCTGAACTCTCAGCCCGGGCACAGGGATGCGGGCGTCGGCGAGGTCCTCGTGACACCCTCTCGCCAGGACCACTCCGCGGTCCGGCACCGCCGTTTTGGTCACCCCGCGGTGTCGTCCTCCTCCGCCAGTACCCGCTGGGCCGCCGCGAAGGCCGAGTTCGCCGCCGGGACCCCGCAGTACACGGCCGTCTGCAGCAGCACCGCGCCGATCTCGTCCGGTGTGAGGCCGCCCCGCCGGGCCGCCCGCACATGCATGGCCAGCTCGTCGTAGTGGCCGTGCGCGACCAGCGCCGTCAGCGTGATCATGCTGCGCTCGCGGCGGGTGAGGGTCTCGTCGGTCCAGATCTCGCCCCACGCGTAGCGTGAGATGAAGTCCTGGAAGCGAGCGGTGAAGGGCGTCTGCCGGGCCTGCGCCCGGTCCACGTGGGTGTCGCCCAACACCTCGCGCCGCACCTCCATGCCCCGCGGGGCAGGCCCCCCGAGGTGGGCCCGCAGCGCCGTCAGCACCGCCTCCGGGCACTGCGCGGGCGCCAGGTGAGAGGCGCCCGGAAGCTCGACGAGCGTGGCGCCCCGGACCGCGTCCGCGATCTCCCGCAGATGCGCCGGCGGGGTCGCCGGGTCCTGCCGGCCGGCGACCAGCAGGGTCGGTACGGAGATGTCGTCCAGCCGGTCCCGCAGGTCGAACGCGGCCAGCGCGTCGCAGCACGCGGCGTACGCCCGCGGGTCGGCGTCCCTTTGGTCGCGAACGAGCTCCGGCACGGTGAACCCGGGCGTGAACCAGCGGGCGTCGGCACCCTCCGCGAGCCACTCCACGCCCTCGCGCCGGACCCGCTCGGCCCGCTCCTGCCACGGCTTCGAGCCGTTGAAGTGGGCCGAGGAGCAGATCACCGCGAGGGACGCCAGCCGCTCGGGATGGTGCACCGCCAGATGCAGCCCGACCGCGCCGCCCAGGGACACGCCCGCGTATCCGAACCGGTCGACGCCGAGGGAGTCGGCGAGCGCCAGCACCAGGTCGGCGAGGTCACCGACGGTCGCGCCCGGCCCGATCAGGTCGGCCGCGGAGCCCCCGTGCCCGGGCAGGTCCCAGCGGACCACCCGGTGGGTGACGGACAGCTCGGGGGCGACCTTGTCCCACAGGGCGTACGACGTGCCCAGCGAGGGCCCGAGCAGCAGTGGGGGAGCGGTGACGGGCCCCTCGGCACGGTGGTTGAGCAGCTTGTCGGTCAACGTCGCTCCAGAGCACGGTCGGTGAGGGTCGCGGCGGCACCCGTGTAGTGGGCGGGGTCGGTGAGCCCTTCGAGGTCGAGGTCCTTCAACTCCGGCTCCTCAGAGAGGAGTTCACGCAGAGTCCGCTGCTCGCTGAAGGTTCGCCGGGCGAGTGCGGTGAGCAGCTCCTTGGCACGGGCCCGGCCGAGCACCGGCGCCAGCTCGGCGGACAGTCGCTCCGAGACGACCAACCCATGGGTGAGGCCCAGGTGTTCACGCATGACGTCGGCGTGGACGCGTAGCCGCTCGGCCAGTTCGGCGGTGTCACGGACCGCGCCGCCGACCAGCCGGAGCAGATCCCGCAGCGGCTCCCACTCGGCGTGCCAGGCCCCGGCGGGCCGTTCGTCCTCCGCCGCCAGCGACCCGTACAGCGTCGCGGCGAGCTGTGGAGCGCGCCGGGCCGCGGCGGCGACCAGCGTGGACCGTACCGGGTTCGCCTTGTGCGGCATGGCCGACGAGCCGCCGCCGCTGCCCTCCGTCACCTCGGCGATCTCGGTGCGGGAGAGAGTGAGCACGTCCGCGGCGATCTTGCCCAGCGCCCCGGCCGTGAAGGCCAGACAGCCGGCGAGGTCGGCGATCGGAGTGCGCAGGGTGTGCCAGGGGAGCGCGGGCGCCCGGAGGCCGAGTTCACGGGCGTAGGCATGCGGAAGTGCGGCCGGGTCTGCCGCGCCGTACGCCTGGAAGGCGGCCAACGTACCGGCGGCGCCGCCGAGTTGAGCGGGCAGGGCATCCCGTACGGCCGCCACCCGGTCCCGTGCGTCCAGCACCAGGGACCGCCACCCGGCCGCCTTCAGCCCGAACGTCGTCGGGACGGCGTGCTGGGTCAGCGTGCGGCCCGGCATCGCCGTGTCCCGGTGGTCGGTGGCGAGGCGGGCCAGTGCCCGCTCGGTGCGGCCGAGCTCGTCGAGGACGAGGGCCAGGGTACGCGCGGACACCAGCATCGTGGCCGTGTCCATGATGTCCTGGCTGGTGGCGCCCCGGTGGACGTACGGGCCGTACTCCTCGCCGACCGCGTCCGTCAGATCGGCCACCAGCGGGATGACGGGATTCCCGCCGGCTCGTGCGCGGTCCGCGAGCGAGAGCACGTCGAAGCGGCCGGCGTCGGCCGCCTCGGTCACCGCCGTCGCGGCCTCGGCGGGGGCGAGCCCCAGCGCGGCCTGGACGCGGGTCAACGCGGCCTCAGCGTCGAGCAGCGCCTGGAGGAACGCGTTGTCGCTGGTCGTGGCCGCGGCGGGGGACCCCGCCCACCCGGGGGCGAGCAGGCCGGCGTCCGGTGGGGCAGATGTCACTGGAACTCCAGGAAGACCGTCTCGCCTTCGCCCTGCAGGCGGATGTCGAAACGGTACGTGCCGTCGCCCTGCCGGGCGGCGATCAGCGTGTCGCGCCGCTCCGCGTCCAGCCGCGCGAGCAGCGGATCCGCGGCGAGCGCCGCCTCGTCGCCCGGCAGGTAGGTCCGGGTGTACAGGTGCACCAGCAGCCCGCGCGCGAAGACACACACGCTGAGGTACGCGGCGCTGTGCCCGCGGGCGCCGGGCCTGAGGGTCCGCGCGGACCAGTGACCGTTCGCGTCGGTCTGGACGCGGCCCCAGCCGGTGAACTCCACGCCGTTACGGCCGAGGAAGCCGCCGCTCGCCGGATCCCGCCGCATCGAGCCGTCGGCCGTCGGCAGGTTGCCGTCCGGGTCCGGGCCCCACAGCTCCAGGAACGCGTCCGGCAGCGGATCGCCCTCGCCGTCGTACACATACCCCTGTACTGCGATCGTGTCCGGGTGGCCGACCGGGGCGATGTCGCCGCCGCCGGGAAACGGCAGGGCATGACCGTAGAACGGGCCGACCGTGTGCGACGGAGTGGGCAGCACGGTCTCCGGACGGCTTGTGTCGATCTTCGTCATGGCAGGTCAGCGCCCTTCTTCGAGCCAGGTGGCGTGCGGCCCGTCGAGCACGATGTCCCAGTGGTAGCCCATCGAGAACTCCGGCACCGACAGGCTGTGGTCGTACGTCGCCACCAGCCGCTGCCGGGCCGCGTCGTCCGTCACCGACTGGATGATCGGGTCGTAGGGGAACAGCGGGTCGCTCGGGAAGTACATCTGTGTCACGAGCCGCTGTGTGAACGCCGAACCGAACAGCGAGAAATGGATGTGGGCCGGCCGCCAGGCGTTGACGTGCTGGCGCCACGGGTACGGGCCCGGCTGCACGGTCGTGAACCGGTAGTGGCCGCTGTCGTCGGTCAGCGTGCGGCCGACGCCGGTGAAGTTGGGGTCCAGCGGGGCGTCGTGCTGCTCGCGCTGGTGCGCGTAGCGGCCGGCCGAGTTCGCCTGCCAGATCTCGACCAGCTGGCCCCGGAGCGGGCGCCCGCCGCGGTCCAGCAGCCGGCCGGAGACGGTGATGCGCTCGCCGATCGGCTCGCCGTGGTGCTGCCGGGTGAGGTCGTTGTCGATCTCGGTGATGTCCCGCTCCCCGAAGGCGGGGGAGGACAGCTCGACCAGCTCCGGGTCCTTGCTGACGTCGATCGCGATCGGCGGCTGCTTCGGGTGCCGCAGCACCGAGGAGCGGTAGGGGGCGTAGCCGCGGCGCGGCTGGTGTTCGACGGGGCCGCCCTCGGCGAGCCGCTTCTCGTACGCGGCACGCTCGGCCGCGATCTCCAGGTCGATGTCGTGTTGGGTCAAAGGCATGGGGTTTCCTGGGGGGTTCGGACGGTCTCGTCGAAGTCGGGGGCCCTGTCGCGTCCTTGGGGGCGGGGCGGTGTCGCTGTGCGGCGTGGGTGCGACCGTCACAGACGGCCGGCCGTTCCCGAACTGCTGTCGGCGGAGCGTCTAGCGTTCGAGGACGAGGGCGAGGCCCTGGCCCACGCCGATGCAGAGGGTGGCGACGCCGGTTCCGCCGCCCTGGCGGGCGAGTTGGTGGGCGACCGTGCCCGCGAGGCGGGCGCCGGAGGCGCCGAGCGGGTGGCCGAGTGCGATGGCGCCGCCCTGCGGGTTGAGGATCGCGGGGTCGAACTCGGGCCACTCGGCCACGCAGCCGAGGACCTGGGCGGCGAACGCCTCGTTGAGTTCGAGCACGGACAGGTCGTCGAAGGTCCTGCCCGCCTTGGCGAGTGCGCGGTTGACGGCTTCGACGGGGGCGAGGCCGAAGTAGTGCGGGTCGACGGCGTTGACGCCGGTGGCGGAGATCCGGGCGAGGGGTTCACGGCCGGTGGCCCTGAGGCCCTCCGCGTCGACGAGGAGCAGGGCGGCGGCCCCGTCGTTGAGAGGCGAGGCGTTGCCGGCGGTGACCGTCCCCTCGGGGGTGCGGAAGGAGGGCTTGAGCCTGGCCATCGCCGCCAGGGACGCGTCCTGGCGTACGCATTCGTCGGCGCCGAAGGTGAGCGGCTCGCCCTTGCGCTGCGGAATGGCCACGGGGGCGAGTTCGGCGTCGAACAGACCGGCCTGCTGGGCGTCGGCGGCCTTTTGGTGGCTGTTCAGCGCGAACTCGTCCTGCTGCGCGCGGCTGATCTTGTGCTTGTCGGCGATGAGTTCGGCGGACTCGCCGAGCGGGATCGTCCACTGCGGCTCCATCCCCGGGTTGACCATGCGCCAGCCCAGGGTGGTGGAGTACAACTCGGTGTGGCCGGCCGGGAAGGGCCTGTCGGACTTGGGCAGCACATAAGGCGCCCGGGTCATCGACTCCACCCCGCCGGCCACGGCGACGGAGGCGTCCCCGGCCGCGATGGCGCGGGCGGCCTGGATGACCGCCTCCAGGCCGGAGGCGCACAGCCGGTTGACGGTCACCCCCGGCACGGACGTCGGCAGGCCCGCCAGCAGCGCGGCCATCCGGCCGACGTTGCGGTTCTCCTCGCCGGCGCCGTTGGCGTTGCCGAAGTACACGTCCTCGATCCGGGACGGGTCCAGGTCCGGGGTACGGGCCACGAGTTCACGGATGGCGTGCGCGGCCAGGTCGTCCGGGCGCACCGACGCCAGAGCGCCGCTGTAGCGACCGATCGGGGTGCGGACCGCGTCGACGATGTAGACGTCCTTCAGGCTCACGGCTGGGTCTCCTCGGGGATACGGACCTTCGCGGCGGTCTTCGCCACGATCTCCTCGACCAGGACATCGGGCGCGGTCTCCACCAGCACCAGCCCGTCCCCGGTGACGTCCAGGACGCCGAGGTCGGTGATGACCCGGTTCACACACGCCTTGCCGGTGAGCGGCAGCGCGCACTCCTCCAGGATCTTCGGGGAGCCGTCCTTGGCGGTATGGGTCATCACCACGACGACTGTCCGGGCGCCGTGCACGAGGTCCATCGCGCCGCCGATGCCGGTGATCAGCTTCCCCGGGATGGCCCAGTTCGCCAGATCGCCCGCGGCGGAGACCTGCATGGCCCCCAGTACGGCGACATCGATGTGCCCGCCGCGGATCATCCCGAAGGACAGCGCCGAGTCGAAGAAGGACGCCCCCGGCAACACCGTGACGGTCTCCTTCCCGGCGTTGATCAGATCCGGGTCGACCTGGTCGTCGGTGGGGTAGGGGCCGGTGCCCAGGATCCCGTTCTCCGACTCCAGGATCACCTCGACGCCCGGCGGGAGGTAGTTCGGGATCAGCGTCGGCAGGCCGATGCCGAGGTTGACGTACTGGCCGTCCGCCAGCTCGCGCGCCGCCCGTGCGGCCATCTCCTCGCGTGTCCAGGCCATCAGCCGCTCACCGTCCCTCGTGCCTCGGGCGCGGAGATCGTGCGCCGTTCGATGCCCTTGTCCGCGGCCTGCTCCGGGGAGAGCGCCATGACCCGCTGTACGAAGATCCCCGGCAGATGGACCGCGTCCGGGTCGATCTCACCCGGCTCGACCAGTTCCTCCACCTCGGCGATGGTGATCCGGCCCGCCATCGCCGCGAGGGGGTTGAAGTTGCGGGAGGACTTGTTGAACACCAGGTTCCCGTGCCGGTCGCCCTTCCAGGCTCTGACCAGCGCGAAGTCGGTACGGATCCCGTGCTCCAGCACGTACTGGGTGCCGTCGAACTCCCGCACCTCCTTCGGCGGGGACGCCAGCGCGACCCCGCCGGAGCCGTCGTAGCGCCAGGGCAGTCCGCCGTCGGCGACCTGTGTGCCCACGCCCGCCGGGGTGTAGAAGGCGGGGATCCCGGCGCCGCCGGCCCGCAGCCGTTCGGCCAGCGTGCCCTGCGGGATCATCTCCACCTCCAGCTCGCCGGCCAGGTACTGGCGGGCGAACTCCTTGTTCGCGCCGATGTAGGAGCCGGTGACCCGGGCGATCCGCCCCGCCGACAGCAGTACCGCGAGGCCCGAGTCCATCGCCCCGCAGTTGTTGGAGACCACGCCGAGACCGCCGACCCCGTGCTCGTACAGCGCCTGGATCAGTACGTTCGGCACACCGCTCAGCCCGAACCCGCCCACCGCGAGCGACGCGCCGTCCGGTACGTCGGCCACCGCCTCCAGGGCCGTGGCGACCACCTTGTCCATCCGTGAAGCCCCATCCCGTCCGAGCGCCCGTCGAGTCAATTAGTCAGGGCACTGATTAATTCAGTGAGGTGTGCTTCACGCTGCCACTGGAGCGGCGGGGCGTCAAGAGTCAGGAGAAATGGGAGCTCGGCTGATGTGTGCGGACCGCAGACAGCGGAAACACCGCCCGGTATTGTTCAGTCCACCAACGAAATACACCAACGAAGTACGCCGACGAAGTGCACCGACGAAGCACACCGCCTACTACGACCTCGGGAGCGCACATGGCCGCGGTGGACCTCTCCACCCACCCCGGGCACCTGGCCCGGCGGCTCCAGCAGGCGCACTACCTGTTGTGGAACACGATGGTCTCCGAGGAGATCACCTCTCCGCAGTTCGCGGTCCTGAACGCGCTCGTGGCCGAGCCCGGCCTCGACCAGCGCACGGTGGGGGAGCGGGTGGGTCTCGACCGCTCCACCATCGCCGAGGTGATCAGCCGCCTCGGCCGGCGCGGACTGCTCGACAAGGTGCGCGACGCGCAGGACGGACGGCGCTTCCTGCTGCGCCCGACCGACGACGGCCTGCGCACCCACCGCAAGCTCGCGGTGCGCACGGCCCGGATGAACCAGGTGTTCCTGGCCCCGCTCTCGGCCGACGAACAGACCGTCTTCTTCGACCTCATCCGCCGGGTCTCGGACGCGGCCGAGGGGCTGCGCAATCCCGCGGAACCCCTCGCCGCCCGGCCCTGAGGCCTCGCAGGGCCGCTCAGTCCTTGATGAACACCACCCACACCTGACCCTCGGCGAAGTTCACCGGCGCACCGTCCGCCGTCGTGAACTCCGTTCCGCCGGCGGCCGAGGCGCGCTTCCAGTTCACGTCGTAGGACCGTCCGTCGCGCAGCACCTCCGCCTTCCCCGAGCCGACGGTCTCGGTGTACGGAGTGTTGTTGCCGAGGAAGTCGTGGAAGGCGGACTCGCGCACCTTCACGTGCTGCACGACGACCGTCGCCGGCGCCATTCGCTGCTCGTCGGTCGTCACGGCCGGTGTGCCGTCCATCGAGAGCAGCCAGCGGTCGCGGTCCCCGGACCAGGTGAAGGTGAAGCGGGCCGAGGGGTAGCGCACGGTCCGCGACGTCTCGGGGTGTCCGCCCACGGGTGCGGCCCCGCGGTGGAAGCCGGTCGTCAGCGCGTCGGCGCCCGGTGCGGAGGAAAGCAGCTTGTTGGGACGCACGTAGAGATTGTGCGGGGCCGGCTTGTCGGTGCCGCGGTAGTAGGCGTCGGCCACCTTCCCGGGAGTCTGCCCGTCCAGCGGGGCCTTGTTGATCAGCGGCATCAGCTTGCCCTGCGCCCCGGAGAAGGCGAGTGTCGGCCGCTCGAACTGGCGCAGCAGCTCCAGGTCCGACTCGCGTGCGCTGCGCACCGGTCCGACGGCCTTCGGCAGCTTGGTCGCGTAGATCGCCATCAGCCGGCTCAGTCCGCCCTCGACCTGCTCGGCGTACACGATGTCCGCGGAGTCCAGGCCGGTCTGAGGTCTCGCCGCCCGCGCGTTGTCGATCTTCACGGCGAGTACGGAGCCGCCGCCGCTCTCGGTGGGGCTGGGGCTCGGGCTCTGGCTGGGGCTCCGCTCGGGCGTCCGTAGCTGTCCGCGGCCGTCGTCCACCGGGCCGCGCGCCCCTGTGCAGCCCGTCGCCAGCGACGCCGTCACCACGGCCGTCACCAGCGCCGCTGCCGTGGCGGCGCGGCGCGTGCGCCCCTTCTGTCCGATGCTCACCCTGGCCACCTGTCTCTTGTCATTGATTGTGCGCTTATAAGTTCATGGGCGCATATACCCGCTCGGTTCTGATCGCGCGCGCTGTGTAGGCCGATCGGCCCAGGCGTGGCGGTTCGCGGTGAGGGGCCCGGGTACCCGGGCGGCACCGCGGACCGGCGATCCCGGCACTGTCGAAGTGATCCAGGGAGTGGTGATGAGGGCAGCGACACCAGGAGCTTCGATGACGAGAAGGAGTTGGTCCAGGCGATCCGCGACCAGACGGACGGACGCGGACCGGACGCGGTGATCGACGCCGTCGGCACCGAGGCTCACGGCACCGGCGGCGGTCAAGCCCGCGCAGCAGGCCTCGGCCCTGCTGCCGCGCCGGATCAGCGGGCCGTTCGCGGAACGCTTCAGCGTCGACCGGCCGGCCGCCCTCCACGCCGCCCTCGGTCAGGAGCCGCCGAGGATCTCCGTCAGGTCGTACCGCACCGGCTCCTCCAGCTGCCCGTACGTGCAGCTCTCGGGGGTCCGGTCCGGGCGCCAGCGGCGGAAACGGGCCGTGTGCCGGAAGCGTGCGCCGTTCTCCATGTGGTCGTACGCCACCTCGGCCACCCGGTCCGGCCGCAGCGCCACCCAGGACAGGTCCTTCCTGCCCGACCAGCGGCTGGGCGCGCCGGGCAGCCGGGCGCTCTCGTGCGCCGCCTCGTCGGACCAGGCCGCCCAGGGGTGCCCCGTGGCATCGTCCATGCGCAGCGGCTCCAGCTCATCGATCAGTTCGGCGCGCCGCTTCATGGGGAAGGCGGCGGACACGCCCACGTGCTGGAGGGCGCCCCGCTCGTCGTACAGACCGAGCAGCAGCGAACCGACGACCGGGCCGCTCTTGTGGAGGCGGTAGCCGGCGACGACCACGTCCGCCGTCCGTTCGTGCTTGACCTTGAACATGGCGCGCGCGTCCTGGAGGTAGCGCACGGACAGCGGCTTGGCGATGACCCCGTCCAGACCGGCCCCCTCGTACTGCTCGAACCACTGCCGGGCCACCTCGATGTCGGTCGTCGACGGCGCCAGGTGCACCGGCGCCGTGACCCCGGACAGGGCGCCGCTCAGCAGCTCCCGGCGGTCGCTCAGGGGTACGTCAAGGAGCGACTCTTCCGCCAGCGCCAGCAGGTCGAAGGCCACGAACGACGCCGGAGTCCGCTCGGCCAGCGTCCGCACCCGGGAGTCGGCCGGGTGGATCCGCTCGGTCAGCGCGTCGAAGTCCAGCCGCCCTTCCCGGGCGATGACGATCTCCCCGTCCAGTACACAGCGCTGCGGCAACCGTTCCTGGAGTGCCGCCACCAGCTCGGGAAAATACCTGGTCAGCGGCTTTCCGGTACGGCTGCCCAGTTCGACCTCGGTCCCGTCGCGGAACACGATCGCCCGGAACCCGTCCCACTTCGCCTCGTACTGCATGCCTGGCGGGATGCTCGCCACCGACTTGGCGAGCATCGGCTTCACGGGTGGCATCACCGGCAGGTCCATGCTCCGATTCTGCCCTCGCGTGTCGGGAAATGCCCGGTGTGCGGGGCTTGCGAGGTGCGCCTACCGTGTCTCGCATGGGTGCAGCGGTGGAACTGGAGGCGGGCGGCCGGACCGTACGGCTGTCCAGCCCGGACAAGGTCTTCTTTCCCGAGCGCGGTTTCACCAAGCTGGACCTCGCCCGCTACTACCAGGCCGTCGGTCCTGGCATCCTGCGTGCCCTGCGCGACCGCCCCACCACCCTGGAGCGCTACCCGGAGGGTGTGGCCGGCGAGTCCTTCTTCCAGAAGCGGGCGCCCAAGAACATGCCCGACTGGATCCCCACCGCCCACATCACCTTCCCCAGCGGCCGCAGCGCCGACGAGATGTGCCCGACCGAGGAGGCGGCCGTGCTGTGGGCCGCCCAGTTCGGCACGCTCACCTTCCATCCCTGGCCGGTGCGCCGCGACGACGTCGACCACCCGGACGAACTGCGCCTCGACCTCGATCCGCAGCCCGGTACCGAATACGACGACGCCGTCCGCGCCGCCCACGAACTGCGCGCCGTCCTCGACGAGTTCGGCGGCCTGCGCGGCTGGCCCAAGACCTCCGGGGGCCGCGGCCTGCACGTCTTCGTCCCCATCGAGCCGCGCTGGACCTTCACCCAGGTGCGGCGCGCCGCGATCGCGGTCGGACGGGAGTTGGAACGGCGGATGCCGGACCACGTGACCATCAAGTGGTGGAAGGAGGAGCGGGGCGCCCGCATCTTCGTCGACTACAACCAGACGGCCCGGGACCGCACCATCGCCTCCGCGTACTCGGTACGGCCGCGCCCGCACGCCCCGGTGTCGGCGCCCCTGCGCTGGGAGGAGGTCTCCACCGCGCACCCCCAGGACTTCGACATCGCGACCATGCCCGCGCGGTTCGCCGAACTCGGCGACGTGCACGCGGACATGGACGACCACCGCTTCTCCCTGGACGCCCTGCTCGACCTCGCCCGCCGTGACGAGCAGGACCACGGGCTGGGCGACCTGCCGTACCCGCCCGAGTATCCGAAGATGCCGGGGGAGCCCACGCGGGTCCAGCCGAGCAGGGCGAAGAAGGGGGTGTCTCCGGCGGACGCCCCGCCCCAGACACCCCCTTCGGGGCCTACAGCCCCTTGACGCGGATGTCCCGGTACGAGACCAAGTCCGTGGTTCCGTGCACCTGGAGTCCGATGTAGCCGGAGGCGAACCGCCGCCCGTCCGTGCCCGGGTCGTCCGAGCGGGGCGGGGTGAAGTCCTGGCCGCCGATGTTGTCGAACTCGTTGATCAGCACACCGTTGCGGTAGACCGAGTAGTGCTGGTCGACCACCCGGATCTCGTAGTCGTTCCAGGTTCCCTTCTGGGTGACGCCGGCACCGGCGAGCCCCACCCGGTCGAAGCCGTAGACCGACCCCGTCTTGTACATGTCGCCGTCGGGACGGTCGAGCACCTGCACCTCGTGACCGTACTTGATGGCGACCCACTCCGGCCGCGACTCCTCCGGGTGGTCGAGCACCCACGGGAACCGCACGAACACACCGGAGTTGGCGTTCCCGGTGCCCGGGGCGTCGTCACGCCACTGCAGCTTGAGCGAGAAGTCGCCGTACCTGCGCTCGGGGAACCACAGCATGCCGAGTCCGGCCTTACTGGTGCCCGAGGTGATCGAGCCGTCCGCGTTCAGCCCGAACGAACCGCCGCCCACCTGCTGCCACTTGGCGAAGGACTCCGCGGTGCCGTCCATGATGGTGCGGTACCCCTCGGTCTGTCCGGGCGTGCCGAGCCCGGAGTCCCGGGCCGCCTGCTGGATCGCGGAGTACTCGCGCTGGTCGAGGACCCCCTCCTTGAGCAGCTTGTCCAGGACCGTCTTCACATGCTTGAGGAACAGCGCGTGGGAGGTCCACTCCTTCTCGTCCTCGATCAACTCGTTGATCCGGCACCGGTTGTTGGTCACCCGGTTGGGCACACCCGAGTCGACCGTGCCGACGATCACCGTCAACCGCTCGTCGAACTCCGGGCAGTTGGGCGCGGGCACCCCGCCGCCGGCCACCACCATGAAGCTCACCGTGCGGGCCGCGGCGGTGTTGCCCGCCTTGTCGCCCGCCCGGTACGCGACGGTGTGCGCACCGGCGCGGTCGACCACCACGGGGGCCGTGTACGCGAGATACGGGCCGCCGTCGAGCGAGTACTCGATCCGGTCGACACCCGAGCCGCCCTCGTCCGTGGCGCTCACGGTCACCCTGGCACTGCGCACATACGCCCCGTCGGAGTTCCGGGTGCCGTCCACGCTCACGCCCGTCACCGGCGGGGTGGTGTCCTGCGGAGCCGCCGCGACCACCGTGAACGTGACGTTCCTGTCGGCGGACACGTTGCCCGCCTTGTCGGTGGCCCGATAGCGCACGGTGTGGGTGCCGACCTGATGCACCATCACGGGGGCGGTGTACGGCTGCCAGGCACCCGAACCCACCGCGTACTCGACGGTGTTGACCCCGGAGCCGGTGTCGGAGGCACTGACGGTGACCGTGGCCATGTCGACGTAGGTCCCGTCGGCGTTCTGCTCGCCGCTGACCGTCGCCGAGGTCTCCGGCGCTGTCGTGTCGTCCGAGGGCGGCGCGACCACCGCGAACGTGACCCCCTTCTCGGCGGACACGTTGCCCGCCTTGTCGAGCGCCCGGTAACGGATCCGGTGGCTGCCGACCTGATCGACGACGACCGGCGCGGTGTACGGCAGCCACTCACCCGTGTCGCCGACCGCGTACTGGACGGCGGCGACACCCGAGCCGCCCTCGTCCGTCGCGCTGATCGCGACGCTCGCCGAACCGACGTACTCGCCCTGGGCGTTCTGCGTCCCGGTCACCCGCGCGGCTGTCTCGGGCGGTGTGGTGTCCTCGCCACTGCCCGCGGTCACCACGAGGATGCCCTGCATCTGGCCGTGGCCGGGAATCGTGCAGTGGTAGAAGTAGCGGCCCGGGGTGAGCGCGACCTCGGCGGTGTAACGGCCGCCCTGGTCGTCGTTGGGGTTGGCGAGGATGTTCAGTGCGACGTCGTTGTTGAACTCGGGATCCGAGGTCACGAACGTCAATGTGTGCGGCATGCCGATGGTGTTGCCGGTCGCCGCGCTGTTCTCGAAGACGATCGTCGCCGCGCCCGCCGTGGCCGTCGCCGGCGCCGAGGTGTACTTGGTGATGTCGTCACCGGCCGTCCAGGTGAGCACCTGGGCCGCGGCCTTCTCCTGGGTCTGCCGGGTCTGCCCCGCCGCGGGCAGCGCCTGCAGCCCGAGCATCACGAGTACGGCGGCCAGCAGGGCCGTCCAGATTCTTCGTTGGCCTCGTCGGTGTGTCACTGCGTCCCCCTCGCCAGCCGGTCGGCGGCCGGGGTGGGCCCGCCGCCCGTGTAAGTGACCCGCCACAGCGCCGACTTGGCGTCCGAGGTGAAGAAGCCCCGGCCGTAGTCGAGGACGTACAGGGCGCCGTCCGGGCCGAACTTCCAGTCCATGAGGTTCTTGATGCCGTCGTTGCCGATCGGCACGATCTTCTTCAAGGACTCCGAGTGGATCGGCAGACCGCCGTCACCCTGCGTCTTCGGGTCGGTGAGCACGGCGTTGCGCGGCTGGTCGGCGTCGTAGAAGTCCCCGACGAACCACTTGCCGTCCCAGTAGGACGGCCACTTCGTTCCGCTGCTGCTCGCCGCGTCGTAGCGGTAGACCGGGCCGTTCATCGCGGCCTGGCCACCGCCCTTGAGCCACGGCAGCAGATAGGTGGACTCCTCCTGCTTGTACGAGGGGATGCCGTTCGCGTCGCGCGGGAAGTCGGGTGCGCCGCCCTGGGGCGAGTACCAGATGTTGTTCCCGGTGACCGGTGGCAGGTTGACCAGGCCGTCGTTGTTCGGGGACTCGTTCTTCGGGTGGTCGCAGTCGTACCAGCCGAGCGGCTGGGCCGGATCCGGCAGGTTGCGGTCCCGGTAGGGCTGCTTGTTGCCCATGCAGTACGGCCAGCCCCGGTTGCTCGCCTTGGTGATCACGGCGAACGTGTCGTACTTGGCGGGGCCCCAGGTCGTCGACGGCGCGCTCGCGTCCGGGCCGACCCAGCCGGCGTACAGGATGTCGGTCCGCTGGTCGACGAAGATCCGGGCCGGATTGCGGACGCCCATCGCGTAGATCTCGCCGCGCGTCTTGCCGCCGCCCTCGTCGGTCTCCCTGCCGGTGAACAGGTTCCCGGCGGGCAGTGTGTACGTGCCGTCGGACTCCGGGTGGACGCGCAGGATCTTGCCGTTGAGGTTGTTGGTGTTGCCGGCGGTGCGGCGCGCGTCGGCGAAGGAGACGCCCTTGTAGGTGGGCTTCGGGTTGTTGCCGGAGTAACCGTCGCTGAAACCACTGGAGTTGTTGTCACCGGTGGCGATGTACAGGTTGCCCTTGGAGTCCCAGGCCATCCCGCCGCCCGCATGGCAGCAACTGTGGATCTGCACCGGCCACTTGAGCAGCACCTTCTCACTGCCCAGGTCCAGCTTGTCGGTGACCGGGTCCAGGGTGAAGCGGGAGACGCGTCGCTCGGCCATCCGGGTGTCGCGGTTGATTCCCGAGTGGGGCGTGTAGTGCAGGTACACCCAGCCGTTCTGCTCGAAGCGCGGGTCGAGTTCGATGCCGAGCAGCCCCTCCTCGACCTTGACCAGCTCGTCGCCGCCGCCCTTGTTGCCGAAGATGGTCAACTCCGCCGCCAGCGTCACCTTCTTGCGCTTCGGGTCATAGACGTGGACCTGACCCTTGCCCTTGCCGATGTCCGGGTTGTTCCAGTCGGTGATGACGGGCTGGGAGGAGTCGGCGCCGCCCCGGCCGATGTAGAACACCCGGCCGTCGGGCGCGGTGACCAGGCCGTGCGGCTCGCCGATCTGGTCGTTCTTCCCTGGCTGGTTGGGCTGGGTGAGCCGCTCCGCCTTGTAGTTGCCGTTGATCGTGGCCTTGCAGTCGGCCCGCGCCAGCCGGGTGGTCCACAGCAGCGCGCCGCGCAGGTGGGCACGGAAATCCGTCTCGTCGTACGACGACACCGTGCCGCCCATGCCGGTGTAGAAGGAACGCCCGCCGTCGTAGTCACGGCACCAACTCACCGGATGGTCCCAGCCGTTGGCGCTCGCACCCGGTCGGTACGTCGACTCGCGCACCCGGGCCACGGTGTGCACGTCGCCCGAGGGGTTCTTGGTCCAGTTGAACCACTGGTCGGGGCGCTTCCACTGGACCGGCAGGTCCTTGGTGGCCGGGTGCTGCCGGTCTCCGACCTCAACCGTCGCCCGTTGTACGGCTGTTGGACTGGATGCGGCGGGGCGGGCGCCGACCAGTCCGGTGAACCAGTCCGAGTACGGCTCCGCGCGGGCCGCGTCATGGATGCCGACGAAACCGCCGCCGGCCTCCATATAGGCCTCCAGGCCCGCCTCCTGCTCCGGGTCGAGGACGTCTCCGCCGCCGGTCAGGAACACGATCGAGTTGAAGCGGCCCAGTTTCGTCTCGTCGGTGAAGACCGAGGCGTCGCTCGTCGCCTCCACCTGGTAGCGCTGGTTCTCCGGGCCGGTCAGCCCGATCTTCTCGATCGCCTCGATCCCGGCGTTCACGACGGGGGACTCGTCCCCGGCCGCCGCGGATCCGTGGAATATCAGCACGCGTACGTCCGAGCCACCCGGCGGCGACTTCACGGACATCGTTGTCAGGGGCGGCTCCGGATCCGGACGCGCGGTGGCGGTCGGTCCCGACAGCAGTCCGGCGGCGACGGCCCCGGTGGCCACGGTGGCCACCCAGGCCCGTCTTCTGGTGTTTCTCGCGCCGGCGGTACTCAATCCTCGTAAGTGCATGGACGCCTCCTCGGTCACGGCGACAGCGCCAAGGAAGCTAGACCTCTTTGCGTGGCTCGCCAATACCTATGACCGGAAAAGCACGAACTTTGTCCTGAGTGTGGATAAACTGCCGCGAGGCCGCTACGGTCTCACAGGTTCATCACAGGTACTGCTCCGCAAATCCCGTCTCACGGTGGGGAGTTCCGCATGGACAGACGCCGGTTCAACCAGCGGTTGCTGCTGGGCGGCGCGGTCGCCGCGACATCGTTGTCCCTCGCGCCCGAGGCGTCGAGCGCCAACGCCCCCGCGCCGACCGCCCCGGCCGGGGGCGAGGTCAGGCACCTCAAGCTGTACGCCGAGAGGCTCGCCGACGGGCAGCTGGGCTACGGCCTGGCGAAGGGGAAGGCGACGATCCCCGGACCCCTCATCGAACTCAACGAGGGCGACACCCTGCACATCGAGTTCGAGAACACCATGGACGTGGCGGCGAGCCTGCATGTGCACGGCATGGACTACGAGATCTCCAGTGACGGCACGAAGCTGAACAAGAGTCACGTCGAGCCGGGCGGCACCCGCACCTACACCTGGCGCACTCACGCGCCGGGCCGGCGCGCCGACGGCACCTGGCGGGAGGGAACCGCGGGCTACTGGCACTACCACGACCACGTCGTGGGGACGGAGCACGGGACCGGCGGTATCCGCAAGGGCCTCTACGGGGCGGTGATCGTCCGCCGCCAGGGAGACGTGCTGCCGGACCGGACCCACACGATCGTCTTCAACGACATGATGATCAACAACAAGTTCTCGCACGCCGGCCCCAACTTCGAGGCCACGGTGGGTGATCGGGTCGAGTTCGTGATGATCACGCACGGCGAGCTCTACCACACCTTCCATATGCACGGTCATCGCTGGGCGGACAACCGCACGGGCATGCTCACCGGGCCCGACGACCCCAGTCAGGTCCTCGACAACAAGATCGTGGGACCCGCCGACTCCTTCGGCTTCCAGGTGATCGCGGGGGAGGGCGTCGGAGGGGGCGCGTGGATGTACCACTGCCATGTCCAGAGCCACGCCGACATGGGGATGGCGGGGCTGTTCCTGGTGAAGAAGGCGGACGGGACGATTCCGGGGTACGAGCCGCACGACCATCATTGACGGCTGACGGCTGACGGCTGACGGCTGACGGCTGACGGCTCACGGCTCACGGCTCACGTGCAGACGGTCACGGCTCGCGGTGAAGCGGGCGCGGCCGGCGTATCCGCAAGGCCTGTCCGGTGGTGTCGAGAGCGCTCTCACCTCGGTGCTCCGACCGGACTATCCTGAGCGGCACCCACCGACGAGGAGCCGCACGTGACCGAGACAGCGCCGCGTCCCACGCTGGAGGCCGTGGCCGCGCTGGCGGGGGTCTCGCGGGCCACCGCCTCACGTGTGGTCAACGGCGGTGAAGGGGTGCGGGAACCGCTGGTGGAGCGGGTCCGGCAGGCGGTCGAGGAACTCGGGTACGTACCCAACCAGGCCGCCCGCAGCCTGGTGACCAAACGGCACGACGCGATCGCCGTGGTCGTCGCGGAACCGGAGACCCGGGTCTTCGCCGACCCCTTCTTCGCCCTGCAACTGCGCGGCATCAGCAAGGAGTTGACGACCCACGACAACCAGCTGGTGCTGCTGCTCACCGAGGGCCGCGACGACCACGCCCGGGTCGGCCGCTATCTCGCCGGCGGCCATGTCGACGGGGCGCTGGTGTTCTCGCTGCACCTGGACGACCCGTTGCCCGGACTGATCCGCCGGGCCGGTGTGCCGACCGTCTTCGGCGGCCGCCCCGGCTGGGACGACGGCGGCGGCGACGGCGCGGTGTACGTCGACAGTGACAACCGCGGCGGCGCCCGCGAGGCGGTACGTCATCTCGTCGGCCTCGGCCGCACCCGCGTCGCCCACATCACCGGCCCCCTCGACCAGACATCGGCGGCGGACCGGCTCGACGGGTTCCGCGACGTCCGGCCCGACACCGACCCCCGGCTCGTCGTGGGCGGCGACTTCACGCCGGCCGGCGGTGAGCGGGCGATGCGGGAACTCATCGACCGCTGCCCCGACGTGGACGCCGTGTTCGCCGCCAACGACCTCACCGCCGCCGGGGCTCTGCGGGTGCTGCGCGACCAGGGGCGGCGGGTGCCCGACGACGTGGCCGTGATCGGCTTCGACGACATGCTGCCCCTCGCCGAACAGACCGATCCGCCGCTCACGACGGTCCGTCAGGACATCGAGGAGATGGGCCGGTTGATGGCCCGGTTGCTGCTGCGCGGCCTCGACCACCGCAACACCGCGCAGGAGGCGGCGGACCCGCCGTCGGGTGTCGTCCTGCCGACGACACTGGTCCGCCGCGCCTCGGCGTGACCCTCCGGCCGCCGCCCCCCGACCCCTACTGCTGCCGGGGCGGCGAGCTCTTGATCACCGCGAAGCGGGCACCGTACGGGTCGGCGAGTTCGGCGATCCGTCCGACGTCCTCCAGGTCGGTCGCCGGCAGGCGCACCGTGCCGCCCCCGTGCTGCGCCGTGCTGACCGCCGCGTCCGTGTCCGGGACCTCGAAGTACGGCAGCCAGGTCCCGGCCGTCGCCCCGGCCGGCGCGTCCTCCAGCGGGACCATGCCGCCGAACATGGCCTCCGGCTCGGTCCCCCGCGGGTGGACGGTGGTGTAGGTACCCCCGGCGAAGGTGAGGGCGGTGGTCTCCCAGCCGAACAACGCGTTGTAGAACCCGGCAGCCGCGGGCAGATCCCGCGTGTACAGCTCCAGCCAGCACAGCGAGCCAGGTTCCCGTACGGCGTCCAGGCCCTTGTTGGCCGCGGGCTGCCAGATACCGAAGGCGACTCCCGCCTGGTCGGCGAGGATCGCCACGCGGCCCTGGTCCATGACGTCCGTGGGCCGCATGAGCACCGAGCCATGTGCCTGCTCGGCCGCCTTCGCGGTGGCGTCCGCGTCCGGTGTCTGGAAGTACACGGTCCAGGAGGGTGGGCCCTGCTCCGGGGTGGTCTGCATGCCGCCCGCGGTTGTTTTGCCGTCGAGCTGGAAGAAGCCGTAGCCGCCGGCCTCGGGTCCGCCCGACCGGAATCGCCAGCCGAACAGGCTGCCGTAGAAGGAGGAGGCGCCGTCGATGTCGGGTGTACCGAGATCGAGCCAGTTCGGAGCGCCGGTGACATAACGGGTGGTGAGCATCGCTGCCCTCCTTAGAAGGGTCCCGTTGCCTGCACTGCCGAGTCTGGCACCGCCCACTGACAACCGCTCGGGATTCCGCCGACGCGACCGGGACCCTGGGTGACCAAACGATCTCGGTTTGTCGTACCGCGTTCCGCGCGCCGCCGTGCGGAAGGGTGCCCGGCGGGGTCATCATCGGTCGGCCGGAGGTCGTGGACACGGCGTTGATCTCGCGTTGATGGAATGTTTTTCGCCGCCCGGCAGCATCTCGCCCATGCACATCGACACCATCACCCCGGCGGATTCCGCCCGGCAGACCCAGCAGGCCCTGTGCGCCCAGACCGGCGCGGAGTTCTTCTTCCCCGAGCCGGGCAGCTCGGTACGGGAGGCCAAGCGCATCTGCGGCATGTGCGAGATGCGTTCCGAGTGCCTGGAGTACGCGCTCGCCAACGACGAGCGCTTCGGCGTGTGGGGCGGCCTGTCGGAGAAGGAACGACTGCACCTGAGGCGCGCCCGACCGTGACACGAGGTCGTCGCGTGTGCCCGCGGCTTCCCGCGACGATCCGGCCCCGGAGCGCCTGTGACCCCGCGTGCGGCGGGCCGTGGCGCTGAGGCGGTCCCGCCCGTGCCCGGCAGACCGAAGGGCCCTCGTACGGCAATGCCGTGAGGGCCCCGCCGTGCGGAGGTCGTCAGGCGCTCGCGCGGGCCGCCATCCGCGCCTTGCGCGCCGCCAGCCTCTCGTCGAACTTCGAGGCCTCCGAGTCCAGGCCGCCCATGTACAGGCCGAGTTCCTCCTGCGCCTTGAGACCCTCCGGGCCGAGCCCGTCGATCTCCAGGACCTTCAGGAAACGCAGGACCGGCTGGATCACGTCGTCGTGGTGGATGCGCATGTTGTAGATCTCGCCGATCGCCATCTGCGCGGCGGCCCGCTCGAAGCCGGGCATGCCGTGGCCGGGCATGCGGAAGTTCACGATCACGTCGCGTACCGCCTGCATCGTCAGGTCGGGCGCGAGGTCGAAGGCCGCCTTCAGCAGGTTCCGGTAGAAGACCATGTGCAGGTTCTCGTCGGTCGCGATGCGCGCCAGCATGCGGTCGCAGACCGGGTCCCCGGACTGGTGGCCGGTGTTGCGGTGCGAGACGCGGGTCGCCAGCTCCTGGAAGGCGACGTAGGCCACTGAGTGCAGCATCGAGTGCCGGTTGTCCGACTCGAAGCCCTCCGCCATGTGGGCCATGCGGAACTGCTCCAGCTGGTCCGGGTCGACCGCGCGCGAGGTGAGCAGGTAGTCGCGCATCACGATGCCGTGCCGGCCCTCCTCCGCGGTCCAGCGGTGCACCCAGGTGCCCCAGGCGCCGTCACGGCCGAAGAGCGAGGCGATCTCGTGGTGGTAGCTGGGGAGGTTGTCCTCCGTGAGCAGGTTCACGACCAGCGCGATGCGGCCGATCTCGGTCACCTTGGACTGCTCCTTCCCCCAGGCCTGGCCGTCCTCGAAGATGCCGGGGAAGTTGCGGCCGTCGCTGAACGGCACGTACTCGTGGGGCATCCAGTCCTTGGCGACCTTCAGGTGCCGGTTGAGCTCCTGCTCGACGACTTCCTCCAGCGCGTACAACAGCCGGGCGTCGGTCCAGGCGGAGGACGGGCTGCCGAGGTGAGGGGAAGTGATCGTCACGGGTACTCCAGGGGACGTGGAACAAGATCGGAAGCTTCCGGCGAGCGGTGCCGGTGTGGTACCTACGGAATCGTAGGCTACGTTTCCGTAGGTTACGAGACCGTAGGTTAAGACCAGTGTAAAGAGCCCTGATCAGCCAGGTTCCCCGGGCATGGCAAGCGACCGTGGAGTCGCAGGTCCGGGGCCGAAACGAGAACCGGAATGGCCCGTTCAGGTATACAACTCGCGCATGCGTACCGAGAGGCATGTCACACAGCCTTCGAGCTTCTCGAACTCGCTTATGTCGACCAGGACGGGCTCGTGGCCGAGATCGGAGAGCAGCTCCGCCGTCTTCGGCGCGCTCGTCGCCATCAGCAGCTTCTCGCTGCCCAACAGTACGACGTGCGCCCCGGACTCCTCCGGCACGGACAGGAAGCGCGGGAACAGCGACGGCTTGTCGACCTTCGGGATGTGCCCGATCACCGTTCCGTCGGGCAGCGCCGTCACGGACGACTTCAGATGCAGCACCTTGCTCACCGGCACCGCGACGACCCGCGCCCCGAGCGGCTCGAAGACGGCCCGTATCTGCTGGACACCGGCCGCGTTGGTGCGCCCGCCCCGGCCGACGTAGATCGTGTCGCCGATCTTCAGCACGTCGCCGCCGTCCAGCGTGCCCGGCTCCCAGATCCAGTTCACCGAGCACCCGAGACGTGCCACGGCCTCCTCGACGCCCATCGTCTCGTCCCGCCGGGAGTCCGCGCCGGGCCGGGTGATCAGCGCGACGTTCCGGTACATGACGACCGTGTCCTCGACGAAGGCCGAGTCCGGGCAGTCGTCGGCCGCTTCCACCTCGATGGTCTCCCAGCCGTGCGCGTCCAGGGCCTCGACGTACGCCTCCCACTGTTCGAGCGCGAGGTCGAGGTCGACCTTCTCCCGCTCGATGTGCGTCACCAGACCTTCGGCGAGGCGCGGGCTCGGGCGTCGGACGAGGGCCTTCTTGCTGGGCACGAGAGGATCTCCGTATCGGCGGCTGTCGGCGCCCGTGGGGCGGCGCCGATCAGCCATCATGCAGCGCCCGCGTGCACGGGCAAAACCCCCGGCGTCAGGCTGTGGCCCTCCTGAGATGCTCCACCGTGATCGACTTCCGGTCGTCGAGGGGCGGGCGGGGCCCCTCGACGATCACCCGGTTGCCATCCCGGTTGCCATCCCGGCCACCGTCCCCGTTGCCGGCCGCGCTCCGGGCAAGGGTGATGAAATCGGGCAACTGTCCGATGTCAGGAGGGATACCAGTCAGCTTCCGTCGTGGTGTCCCTCAGTTCTCCGTCCTCCATCAGCAGTCGGCGGGTGATGCCGATCGACTCCAGGAACGGCAGGTCGTGACTGGCCACGATCAGCGCTCCCTCGTACGACTCCAGGGCGGTCGTCAGCTGCCGCACGCTCGCCATGTCCAGGTTGTTGGTCGGCTCGTCCAGCATCAGCAACTGCGGTGCGGGCTCCGCCAGCATCAGCGCGGCCAGCGCGGCCCGGAAGCGTTCGCCGCCGGAGAGCGTCGCCGCCTTCTGGTCGGCGCGGGCGCCCCGGAACAGGAAGCGGGCCAGCCTGGCCCGGACCCGGTTGTTGGTGGCGCCCGGCGCGAACCGGGCCACGTTCTCGGCGACGGTCAGCCCGCCGTCGAGCACGTCCAGCCGCTGCGGCAGGAAGCGGAGCGGAACATGGGCCCGCACCTCGCCGGAGACCGGCTCCAGCTCCCCGGCGATCGTTCGCAGCAGTGTCGTCTTGCCCGCGCCGTTGCGCCCGATCAGCGCGATCCGCTCCGGGCCGCGCACATCGAAGCCGCCCGCCACCCGCGCGCCGTACGCCAGTTCCAGATCCAGGAGAGTGAGGACGGTACGGCCCGGAGGTACGGCCGTGTACGGCAGCTCGACGCGGATCTCGTCGTCGTCCCGCACGGCCTCCACCGCCTCGTCGAGCCGCCCCTTCGCGTCGGCGAGCCTCTCCTCGTGCATGATGCGGTGCTTGCCCGCGGACTCCTGCGCCGCGCGCTTGCGTGCCCCCATGACGATCTTCGGCTCGCGTTTCTGGTCCGCCATCTTCTGGCCGTAGCGCCGGCGCCGGGCCAACTTGACCTGGGCGTCGACCAGTTCACGCTTCTGCTTCTTCAGGTCGTTCTCCGCGACCCGCACCATCCGCTCGGCGGCCTCCTGTTCAGTGGCGAGCGCCTCCTCGTACCCCGAGAAGTTGCCCCCGTACCAGGTGATCTCCCCGGCGCGCAGATCGGCGATCTGGTCGACGAGTTCGAGGAGTTCGCGGTCGTGGCTGACCACGACCATGACGCCAGGCCAGGACGCGACGGCCGCGTACAACCGTCGACGCGCGTACAGGTCGAGGTTGTTGGTGGGTTCGTCGAGCAGCAGGACGTCCGGTCGGCGCAGCAGCAGTGCGGCCAGCCGCAGCAGCACCGACTCGCCGCCTGACACCTCGCCGACGGTGCGGTCCAACTCAATGTGGCCGAGCCCGAGTTCGCCGAGGGTGGCGAGGGCTCGCTCCTCCACGTCCCAGTCGTCGCCGACCGTCTCGAAGTGCTCCTCGGTCACGTCACCGGCCTCGATCGCGTGCAGCGCGGCCCGCCGCGCGGCGATGCCGAGGGCCTCGTCGACCTTCAGCGTGGTGTCGAGCGTGACGTTCTGCGGCAGATAGCCGACCTCGCCCGCGACACGGACGGTGCCGTCGGCCGGGGTGAGCTCACCGGCGATCAGCTTCAACAGGGTTGATTTTCCCGAGCCGTTGACACCGACGAGGCCGGTGCGGCCGGGGCCGAAGGCGGCATCGAGGCCATCGAGGACGGCGGTGCCGTCGGGCCAGGCGAAGGCGAGGGAGGTACAGGTGATGGAACTAGGCATACGGGGTCTCCGCGGTTGCTCGAAGCGATCAGGGGCAAGCGCGTGTCGAGACACCTGCGACCGACGGGGAGAGAGTCCCGGGGCAAGAGAGAGGCCCTGTTCCGGAGGACCGGAGGACGGCTCGAACGCCGAGGTCGCACACAGCGCACACACCTCAGGTGTGTGACGTGGTGTCTCAGAACCTCAGACGAGCAACGTCCTTCTCCTATCGACGGCAACAGAACCGCTGACCACCGTATGAACAGCTTTGACGGCTGTCAACGGATTAACGTGAGCCCCGACCTCACCGCACCAAGGAGGCCCCGTGTCCCATGGCTCGCTCTCGCTGCCGGCCCGGCTCTGCCTGCTGGCCTGGGACACCGGGACGGCGGAGATCTCCGGCGCCGCCCAGCTGCCCCCTCTGGTGCGGGCAGGCGCCCTCACCGAACTGGCCCAGCGCGGCCTGCTCACCGACGACGACGGCATCGCCACGCCGGTCGACCTGGACACCGACACCGGGGACCCGGTCCTCGACGGGCTGCTGGAACTGGTCCGGGAGTCCCTGCCGCACCGCTGGCGGACCTGGGTGACCCTGCGGGCGCGGATCACCCTGGACGCCGTACGGGAGCAGTTGACCGCCGACGGCTGTCTGCGCGCGGAGAAGCGACGGGTCCTCGGCGTCTTCCCGACCGTGGAGTATGTCCTGGACCGCCCCGCCGTGGTGGAGGCGCTGCGCGCGGGGACTCGGACGGCGCTGCTGGGGCCGGTTCCGGTCGCGGAGGTCTCCGAACGGGACGCGGCCCTCGCCGCCCTCGCGGACGCAGCCGGGCTGCTGTCCGGGGGCGAGCACCCACCGGGGCGTCTCGAGGAACTCACGGAACGCGGCGGGGCGGCGGTACCGGTACTGCGGACGGTCGTCCAGGAGGTGCGTACGACGCGGGTGGCGGCGTCCGTCGCTCACTGAGCCTCATGCCGCGGGCGCCGACGGGACCTTCGTCCCCGGGGCCGTCGACCCGGGGGTGGTGAAGCTCCTCGTCGACGGAACGACGGAACGGCGGAATCGATGGAATCGACGGAACGCTGAACGTGCCGGCGCACGGCGGCTCGGTTTCGCCCAGGCCGCGCGCTCAACGCGCGGTCGGATCGGTGGATCGGTGGATCGGTGGAACAGTGGAGCCGGGCGGGCGCCGTGACCGGAGGGCTCAGCAGGAGTCCCGCATCAGCTCCGCCAGGTCGTGGTCCAGGTCCAGTTGCAGATGCTCCAGACCGACCGGTACCAGCTCGGCGGTCGCCTCGAGGAACGTCCGCAGTTCGCCCGAGCGGACATGGACGACGGCGGTGCCCTCGGGAGCGTGGAACTCCAGGACGGTGCGGTCGTAGCCGTACGGCCGCACGCGTACGTCACCGTGGCCCTCGGCGCCCTGGAGCCCGGCCGCCAGCAGCTCGCGGCTGAAGGTCCAGCAGACCTCGACGCCCTCCAGGGTGGCCGGGGCCGGGAAGGTCATCCGGACGGCGAACGGGTCGCGCCGGTCGTAGTGCAGCGTGGCGGGGATGCTCGGCATCCGTGGGGCGGCGGCGACGAGACGGGCCTCGACGGGCTGATCGATGACGATAAACAACGCCTTGCTCCCTTGTGACGGCGGGAAGGACTTCCGGGGATGAGGCCGGGCACTGGAAGAGACGCCGGAATGACTCAATCCGTGCGCACGAATATCGAGTGACCTCTGTCACCGTGTTCATTCACGGAAGTGATCCAGCTCATCTCGTGGGCCCCTAGCCTCG
>Ga0307516_10001999_pt1 | contig 27891 bp, 39 predicted proteins | sample 19_EM_MG_FD_203310 | JGI IMG/M metagenome (GOLD analysis project Ga0307516, IMG submission 203310) | Populus trichocarpa ectomycorrhiza microbial communities from riparian zone in the Pacific Northwest, United States - 19_EM | ecosystem: Host-associated > Plants > Roots > Unclassified | place...
TCATCAACATCTTACTCGTCGCGCCATTCTTGCTACGTTACTCGCCGCCATCCTCACTGCCATCAAACACATCGACATCCTCCTCAACGACATCATACTCGTCACATCGTATTGTACCAGCTCCCACTGCTGTTCCTGTCACTCGGAGAGCTGTGCTAACCATGCCACAAAGCTCGCCGTCGTGCTCGCCGCCTCCTACTAGCTATCGTCCTCGCCGCCGGCACCCTCATTGACATCGACTCGTCACTGTCTATTCTACAACTTCCCGGTGTCTCTGTCACTCTGAGAGCTGTGCTAACCATGCCATAAAGCTCGCCATCATACTCGCCGCGTCGTACTCGCTATCGTCCTCACCGCGTCTTACTCGCTATGGTCCTCGCCGCGTCCTACTCGCTCTCATACTCGTCGCGTCCTACTCGCTCCCATACTCGTCACGTCTTACTCGCTCTCATACTCGCCGTCTCCTACTCGCTATCGTCCACACCACCGGCGTCCTCATTGCCATCCTCCTCATAGTCGTCGTGCTCATCGCGTCGTGCTCATCGTGTCGTGCTCATTGCGTCATGCTCATCGCGTCGGGCTCATCGCGTCGAGCTCATCGCGTCGAGCTCATCGCGTCGTGTCGTATTTGCCAACTTTCCTTTGTTTCCAACACTCAGCAATGCTACGCGCGTCAAAAACAGCGGCGATGGATGTGACGCTGGGTGCTTGTGCTGGAAACGAGAAGTGTGGTAGTAGCATATATAGATGTACATTAGATATAGAGAATAGAACTGGACTGAGTCACTATGCCTGGAACCCGCTGCGTGTTTGTGAATGCGACGCGAGTATTTGCTGTGATGTTCCGTGCCTTGACAGCCAGCGTAACCACGGTGCCATGACATGCGTCGTCCGGATGCCATTTGCCCTGACACGGCTGCGTCCAGAAGGAAAATGCCCTGACACGGCTGCGTCCAGAAGGAAAATGCCCTGACACAGCTGCGTCCAGAAGGAAAATGCCCTGACACCGTGCGTCCAGAAGGAAAATGCCCTGACACCGTGCGTCCAGAACGAAAATGCCCTGCCACGCTCCGTCCGGTAAGCAAATGCCATGGCGTACTGCGTCTGGACGCACGGTGCCGTGGCGATCTGCGTCTGAGTTAAACAGGTTGCGTCTGAAACGTCCAGAGCGTCTAGTGCGTCCGGACGCTAAGGACGCAATTTTTTTTTTTCCTGATGTCAGTCCGGCATTGGTAACATCTCGGGACCATCACTCTGGTACTAGCCCTAGTGACTCTGATACCTCAAAGAATTCGGACGATGAGTCTGAGGGTGAGAGTGAGATCTTCGATCCTATGGCTGTTCTACATAGCGATATTAATCCAGGCCTATCCACATTCTTGCAGATCAGTGGTGAGCATGTCAATGTCACTGATGAGATGCTCGCGCGGATAGAGGAGATGGTGGCCACTGAGTGGGAGGCCGATCGTCAGGTTATCGCAGGTATCATTGAAACTGAAGATGCATGGGAAGAAATCACCCGGTGTGCCCTGAGACTTGGGCGCTTGAGTTTTACAGGTGCTGCAGCCTATGTCATACAGGGTCTCGTGGCAGAATAAAATCAGGCTATTGAACTGGTTAGACATTTCGTCAAGAAGATGGATTGGGCTGAGTCTCTCATACAGCAGATGAATGACGCCCATATCCAAGCCAAACAAAATCGTTACATCCTTGATAGAATATCTGCTAAGGCGAACCTTGCTACCCTCAAAGCCGCGAGAAAACAGCACAAGCATATCATGCAAGAATACGGCCCAGCAATTGGCAGCCCCACTTCTCCAAGCCACAAGAGTAAGATCTGCGATAACTCCGTGTACCTCCACAAGACTTTGAAGAAAGTCTGCCGTTCTGGCGGCAGATTTGAGGAAGAAAAGTCATCAAGGATTCCTTTGGGGACCTTGTCAAGGATACCTTCATGAATCTCTTTACGAACTACCTCGGAGTCCTATTTGCCAGCATCCACACCACCTATGGCAATCGGTAGCAGATCGACTACTGGACGGGGCTCTTATTACCACAGGATACCATCGGTACAGAACTTCGACAACATACTCCCTACGGCATTGACTCCCGATTGTACTCCTTCGATTCACCATGGAACGCCCTCAAAGCGTGATCGCCACCCCATTTCACCTGTTCTACAGAGTCCATTTCACAAAGAGTTTGAAAGCCTCAACAACTAGATACTTAGCTTACATGACGTTGGCTATACGTGTTACATATGATATCTTTAACTCATGCTTTCTTTCAGTTTCATGTTGCACCACATGTCCCCTTCTACTTTGTCATCCTCTTAGTGATATCTAAGTACTGCTTGCGATGTTGCTCCAAATTGAATTCTTTTCTTCTTTGTGGAGTGGTGCACATTAATGAGGGATTCTGTGGTGGTACCGGCAGTGATTCTTTAAGTAATTTTGTAGCCTTATAGCATGATTTACAATCGTGTCAATTTTGTGGAGTGCCGGTTTGGCTGTTGGAGAGTCAAATTTTGGTGGGTCATATGTTGTGGGACAAAGCCCCCATTCCGGAGCGCTTTACTTCCAGACGTTGGAGCGAACTGAGATTTTAAGCCTGCGATAAATCGAGTGCACATGACAACGGCTGGAGTGAGACAATGTGTACCCATGGTTCTACGATCTCCTCATTAGTGCTTACTTGGTCATATACGTACCTAATCCCTTCGGGCAAGGTGTTGTAATTGTGTTCGATTCATTGGATCCGCTGATCAGTGAGGTTGATAGTGTTGATGCATAGATCAGTGAGCCGCTTCAGGTTGTTTTCGTCCAGCTTTTGCTGTCGCACCATGGTTTGGACCCATACTGCTGGATTGGTCATTTCTACTGCCTCCTCTGTTGGGTTAGTTCCATCAGTAATCTGAAGCATATCCCTGGAGTCCTCAAGCTGGAGCATGTTGAAGTCAGAGGAGGACGTTATTGCATAATAGAGGTCCAAGGGGTGGCCACTTTAGATTATTTCATTGTCTTAAAAGTTATAGTCGCAGATTTTCTGAAATTCGTGTCTGTCAAGGTCAGTGCTAAGTTGTTGTATAGCGCAGTTGAACCAGTACTGAGTGTACCAGCTTTCAGGGGTGAAGCTAATTGTTTCGGGGGGAATTGGTCCATCAATGTGTTCTTCTCACCATTCGTAATTCATGATATTGTTGTCAATTACAGAGAATATGTGGTCGAATGAGTATTGGGACATTGGTTCTAATATGTTTGTTAGTTCGAGAAGATATTGATAATCCTCTTCAAAGGAGGGTATCCGTTGGTCTTCTTTGAGAAAGTAGGGTGATTGTGGATCGAAGATTATAGTGTGACACTGGGGTTGTCTCGTAACCAGAGTGCAGGTAGAATCAAATGTAATCAGGCTACTTTCGATAATTCATAACCGAATAATCTTAGATCTTGTGTGTGGGTTCAGGGGTGGTGTTCATACTGGTTCTCCCTCCTTTTTTGGCGGGTAAACCTCTTTTTATCTAGAGAAAACCAGTGTGAGAATCGGTGACTCCAACTTGGATTCTTCTGAGGCTGTTTTTGACCTCGTGGGCGATTCATTGGTCCTGGCCGTGGTGTAGATAAGGGAGATGAGGTTTCCTACAGCTTGAGCGGGGTTCCTGGACCCAGACTCTTTCCATACGCCTCTCTGAGGTGATGTGGTCTCTTTCCTCAATCTTTGAGGAGATCTGACCCAAGTCTGTTCAGTTCCACTCCTCTGCTATCAACCCCTCACCCCTAGAGTTTAATCTCTTACAGCCAGTCTCGGCCGTAAGCTAAACTCTGTTTCTTATCTCCCACCTAGACTATCTGATCCGTTCCCAGACATCCTTAGTCCTTCGTACCTTTCCTCCCAGCTTTCAAATCTTCGATATCTTGGTTCCAGTGTAACAACTGCACACTGGATCACCATATTCCATTGGTAAAAGGAAAAACGCCCCTGTATGAGCCCCTTTGGCCCCCGAACAAGGAAAAAATGAAGGCTCTCAAAGAATATCTAGATGTCACTGAAAAACAAGGATGAATCCATGTATCCACCTCCCTGGTAGGAGCACCAATCCATTTCGTCAAGAAAATAGATGGAGGACTATGCCTATGTGTGGATTACCGCCAACTGAATGAAATAACAATCAAGGATCAGATGCCCTTACTGTTAATCGGAGAATCCCTCAATCAACTATCCAGCGCCACCATTTACACCAAACTCGACATCCGGAATGCCTACTACAACCTCTGTATTGCAAAAGGTGATCAGTGAAAAATAGCATTTCACACATAATATGGACTATACGAGTATTGCGTCATACCATTCAGACTAACCAACGTCCTGGCCTCTTTTCAGTGATGGATGAATGAGATCTAGAGCGATTACCTAGATATCTTCTGCATGGCATACTTGGATCATATCCTTGTCTTCTCATCTGATGGCGAAACCCAGTGGGGACACGTCCGAGCAATACTCCCGCGAGTAAAGGAAACCGGCCTAACTCTAAAGGCATCCAAATGTGAGTTCCACACCTTGGAAACAGAGTGCCTAGGATATGTCATATCACCTCAGGGACTGCGAATGCCGATGAAGAAAAAATCCGGACAATCAAAGACTAGAAGAAAACAACAAATGTTAAAGGAATCCAGAGCTTTCTCGGCTTTGTCAACTTCTACCAGCGCTTTATCAGAGACCACAGCAAAATCACAACACCCCTATCCTCTCTGACAAGGAAGGAAAAAGAATGGGAATGGAGCAATAAACAGCAAAAAGCATTCAAGACACTCAAGAAAGCAATGATCACAGAACCGATACTACAGTACTTTGACCCAGAAAGACCCGTTACCATCGAAACAGAGGCCTCCAATTACACCATAGGAGCAATCTGTTCACAATCCGACAAAAAGGGAATCTTGCATCCCATGACATACCACTCTAGGAAACTGAAAGATCTGGAGCGTAACTACAATATCCATGACAAATGACTACTGGTGATCATAGACGTATTACGAAAATGAGGTACATGAGGGAAAAAAAATTGCGTCCCGAGCGTTCGGATGCACTAGATGCACTAGACGTGTTGGACGCAACTTGGGTAACTCAGACGATGCTTACCATAGCACCATGAGTTGCAATACACCGCGCCAGGGTACTGTGCGTCTGGAAACAGTGGCCACAGCATATGCTTCTAGATGAGTTGTGTCAGGGCCTTTCCCTTCTGGATGCAATACGTGTCTTACCATCATAGGTAGTCAAGGTAAATGTCGTCCGGATGATAAGTGTCATGGCATCTGCCTTCTAGACGAGGAGTGCCAGTGTATTTGCCTGGTGAACGCAGGGTATGTCTTACAGACGAAGAATGTCAAGGCAAATATCTTCCGGACGATCCATGCCACAGCATCTGCCTTCCAGACAAGGAGTGTCAAGGTTTTTGCCTTCTGAACACAGTCCGTATCTTCCGGATGCAGAATGTCAAGGCAAATGTAGACCAGATGACACGTGCAATGGCATCCGCCTTCTGGATAAGTAGTGTCTGGGCATTTGCCTTCTGGATGCAGCACATGTATTACAGACACAGAGTGTCAAGGCAGATGTCTTCCTGATGAGGAGTGTCAGGGCATTTGCCTTCTGAATGCAGTGTGTATCTTCTGGACGCAGAATGTCAAGGCAAATGTAGACCGGATGATGCATGCTATGGCATCCACCTTCTAGACGAGGAGTGTCAGAGCATTTGCCTTCTGAACGCAGTGCGCGTCTTCCGGACGCAGAATGTCAAGGCAAATGTAGACCGGATGATGCGTGCCACAGTATCCACCTTCTGGATGAGGAGTGTCAGGGGATTTGCCTTCTGGATGCAGTGCGTATAGTACAGACACAGAGTGTCAAGGCAGATGTAGTCTGGACAAGAAGTGTCAGGTCATTTGCCTTCTGGATGTAGTGTGTGTTTCCAGACGCAGAATGTCAAGGCAAATATCTTCCAGACATAGAGTGTCAAGGCAAATGGGATCCAGACGAGGCTTATGATGGCGCATCACATATAGGTAACAGAGTAGTTATAGTGGTAGCATCGAAACGCGACCATGAGGGTAGACTACATTGCAGCGAAGACTATTAAACTCACATTTGGTTCCAGGCATTGTGACTCAAGCCAGTTCTATTCATTACATCGAATTTACATCAATACACCAGGTCACCATAGACAGCATATCTCTATGTGATCGAAACAAAGGCACTTTGCCAGATGAGACACGATGCGACAAGGACGATGTCATTGAAGATGATGGTGAGGCTGCTAGCGGCAAAGATGATAGCAAATATGATGCAGTGTAATGGTCGACAAGCTGTGTGAATTGTTAGCGAAGGTCTCAGAGGGAGAGAGGGAAGTTGTACAATATGATGCTATGAGTATAATGTTGATGAGGAAGGCAGTGAGGCTGCTGGCAGCAAAGAAGAAAGCAAATAAGATGCAGCGAGAAGATCGACGAGCTTCATGAATTGTTAGCACAGCTCTCTGAGGGACAGTGGGAAGTTGTACAATACTCTGCGATGAGTACGATGTCGATGAAAAGAGGATACCCATGGCGTGGATGATATCTAGTAAGATACGATGTGTACAACACTGATGAGAATGGCACTGAGGCTGCAGCGGCAAGGATGATAGCAAATAAGACACGGTGAGAAGATTAACGAGCTTCATGAATTGTTAGAATAGCTCTGAGGGAACGTGAGAAGTTGTACAATACAATGCGACGAGTACGATGTCGATGAAAAGAGGATGCTGTTGGCGTGGATGACATCAGGTAAGACGCAACGAGTACAATATTGATGAGGATGGCTGAGAGCTTGATGCAGGCAGCGTGGATGATAGCAAGATGCGAGGAGTGTGCTGGTCACGCGAATAATACGATGAAAGTAGAAGACAAAAGGGGTAGACTTGCGGCCTGTGCCCTGGTAATCAGCAGCCAAGCTGTGGTAAGTGTGCCAAACCATACGAAAGCACAGGTGCTAGCAAATGCTTGGAACCTTGCAAGTTGCATGCGAAATCACTTGCAATCCATGAAAACTGCAAATTCCTCTCCCGTAGTCATCGATACCCCAGAACCTGCTGTTTACATTCACTAATTATTCCCTATTACATCAATTCTATTGGACCTAAAGTTTGTGCCGAGTGGCCCCTGATTTGCAACCTATCGATGATGCTGTCCTGATTCAACTTCTACTGCTAGGACAATCTCTACTATATACAATACTCCACATCTGTATATCATTAATGTTTTCCATATTACAACCTTGAAAAACAGGAGTACGTAGTCACAAACATTACGTCCAACTGAATTGAATTAAAAGAGAATAATTGTGGGAATGTAAACAGCGGGTTCCAGGGTATTGACGACTATCAGAGAGATATTCGCAGTTTTCGTGGATTGCAAGTGATTTTGCATGCAGCTTGCGAGGGGCCAAGTGTTTGCTAGCACCTGTGCTTTCGTACGGTTTGGCACACTTACCAGAGCCTTGCTTCTGAATACGCTGCCACCGGCCGTAAGTCCAGCTCTTTTTTTTCCTTCTACTTTCATCATATCATCTGTGCGACTAGTGCACTCTACGCATCTTGCTATCATCCACACTTCCAGCATCAACCTCACCGCCATCCTCATCAATATCGTACTTGTCGCATCTTATCTCATGTCATCTATGCCGCCAGCATCTTCTTTTCATCGTCATCGTAATCGTCGCGTCGTATTGTACAACTTCCCTCTGTCCCTGAGGGATACGCTAACAATTCATGAAGCTTGTTGATCTTCTTGCAGTGTCTTATTTGCTATCATCCTTGCCGCTACAGCCTCAGCACCATCCTCATCAATATTGTATGCATGGTATTCTACTCGATGTCATCCATGCCACCGGAATCCTCTTTTCATTGACATTGTAGTTGCAATGTCATATTGTACAACTTCCCACTGACCCTTAGAGCTATACTAACAATTCACGAAGCATGTTGATCTTCTCACTGTGTCTTATTTACTTTCGTCCTTGCCATTGGCAGCCTCACCGCCATCCTCATTGACATTGTACTCATCGCGTTATATTTTACAACTTCCCTCTGTCCCTCTAAGAGCTGTGCTAACAATTCACAAAGCTCGTTGACCATCTTGCCACGATATATTTGCTATCATCTTTGCCGCCAACAGCCTCACAGCGATCTTCAATGACATCGTCGTCGTCACATCGTGTCTCATCCGACAAACTTCCTTTGTTTCGGTCACCCAGAGCTGTACTGTCTACAGCATCAGAAAAAAAATTAGAGAATTCCTAGAGAGCTCCCGTAGCTCCCGTAGCTCCCATAAGTATCATTGTTAACTTCTGTAAGCGCAGAAGTTATATTTTGCTCTCATAAGGATTTGGAAACAAAAGAGTGGTTTATTTTTAGCTGAAACCTCAAGGAATGTTAGTTCAAATTTCCATTTTTTTAGCTGATGGGTGACCTGGTACATCAGGAAAAAAAATTCTATGTCCGGACGCAGGCGCTGTGTGGGGACGCTCCATACGCGTCCGAAATGTCTAGACGTACGGAAGGCAACCAGGCAAGGTACTGTCGCTCCGGATGACGTGTGTCAGCGCAAATGCCACTACAGATAAGAACCGCCTGCGCATATGCATATCAGACAGAGATAGGCAGCGCATTGGCCTTCCGGACGAATAATGCCATGGTAAATGTCGTCCAGACAACGCGTACCACAGCATCTGCCTTCGGAACAATGCGCGCCACAGTATCTGCCTTCTGGATGAGGAGTGTCAGGGCATTTGCCATCTGGATGCAGCACGTGTCTCACAGACGCAGAGTGTCCAGGCAAATTTCTTCCAGTCACAGAGTGTCAAGGCAAATGTGGTCCGGATGGCGTGTGCCATGGCATCTGCCATCCAGACGAGGAGTGTCAGGGGATTCTTCCATCCGGACACCGACTGTCAAGGCAAATCTCATCCGGATGGAGTGTGCCATGGCATCTGCTTTCTAGACGAGGAGTGTCAGGGCATTTGCCATCCGGACGCAGTGTGTATCTTACAGGCACAAAGTGTCAAGGCAAATTTCTTCCAGACACAGAGTGTCCAGGCAAATGTCGTCCGGACAGCGTGTACCATGGCATCTACCTTCTAGATGAGGAGTGTCAGAGCATTTGCCATCCGGACGGAGAGTGTCAAGGCAAATGTCGTCTGGACAGCGTATACCATGGCATCTACCTTCTAGATGAGGAGTGTCAGAGCATTTGCCATCCTGATGGAGAGTGTCAAGGCAAATGTCCTCCGGACAACGCGCACCACAGCATCTGCCTTACGGATGAGGAATGTCAGGGCATATTGCTTCAGGATGCAGTGCGTATCTTACAGATGCAGAGTGTCAACGCAAATGTCATCCGGACGGCGTATGTTACGGCATCTGTCTTCCGGACAAGGAGTGTCAGGGCATTCTGCTTCAGGCGACAGCACATCTCTTACAGATGTAGAGTGTTAAGGCAATGTCCTCCAGACGATGCATGCCACAGAGTCAGGGAACTTTTCCTTCCGGATACAGCCCGTGTCTTACGAATACAGAGTGTCACGGTAATTTTCTTCCAGAATGAGTGCATCAAGGCAAATGTCTGGATGATACCTACGATGGTGCACAACACATAGGTAACAAAGCGGTCACGGTGGTAGCATCCAGACACGACTGTCAGGGCACAGTACATTGCAGCGAAGACTATCAAACAATTGTGACTCAATCCAATTCTATTGATTACATTTAAGGTACATCTATTTACCATACTTAGCTTACCCAGTGCAAGCACCCAGCTGTGTCACATCCAATGATGATGCCGGCCGCAAGGACAATCGCAAATCAGATGCTGCGAGAAGATCGACGAATTTGCTGAGATTGTTGGCGCAACTTTCAGAGGGACAGATGCAGGCGGATGTTGTATAATACAACGCGACAAGTACAATGTCGATGAGGATGACAGTGAGGATTATGCTGGCTGCAAGGACAATCGCGAATAAGAGGTGGTAATAAGATTGATGTGCTTTGTGAGATTGTTTGTGCAGCTCTCAAAGCGACAGTGGGAAGTTGTACAATACGACGTGACAAGTACGATGTAGATGAGGATGCCGGTGACATGGATGGCATCGGAACGACACGATGAGTACGATGTTGATAAGGATGGCGTTGAAGATGATGCCGGCCGCAAGGAGAATCGCGAATAAGACGCGGTGAGAAGATCAACATACTTTGTGAGATTGTTAGTACAGCTCTCTACGTGAGAGTGAGAAGTTGTACAATATGACATGATGAGTACAATGTCAATGAGAATGGTGGTAAGAATGATGCCAGCGGCAAGGACAATCGCGTATAAGACGCGGCAAAAAGATCAACGTGCTTCGTCAGATTGTTAGCGCAGCTCTCCAAGTGACAGACAGTGGGAAGTTGTACAATACGATATGACACGATGAGTACGATGTCGATGAAGATGGTGGTGAAGAGTTTGCCACAGCGTGGATGATAGCATGTAAGATGCGTCGAGTGCAATAGGCATATGATGAAAGGCGAAGAAAAAAGGGGTGGAATTGTGGCTTGTACCGTCGTAAAGTTTTGCAAGTAGACCAGTGGTAAGTGTGCTGAGCTGTCGTAAGTGTGCCGAGCTGTGGTAAGTGTGTCAAACCGTACGAAAGGGCAGGCGCTAGCAAACACCACCTTTGAAGTTGCATGCGAAATCACTCACAATACACAAAATTGGTGAATTCCACTCCCATAGTCATCAATACCCCAGAAACTGCAGTTTATATTCTCCCAATTGTTCCCTGTCATACCAATTTAGTCTGGTTGAAACATTGTGCATACTAGCTCCTACTTGGCAGTGTTGTGATGCTGTTGCTACCAATTGTGGAGATTTCATACAATATAGCACTCCAATACGTATATCATTTAACTCTTCGGCATCACTCCCTTCAAAAACAGGAGTCAATACGTATTACATTTTTGGTAAGACTGAATTGGTACAACAGGGAACAATTGGGTGAATATAAACTGCGGGTTCTAGGGTATCGAAGACTTTGGGGGCGGAATTCACTGGTTTTGCACGTTGCGAGTGATTTTGCATGCAACTTCAAAGGTGGTGTTTGCTAGCACCTGCGCTTTCGTACGGTTTGGCATGCTTACCGCAGCTCGGCACACTTACCACAGCTCAGCACACTTACCACAGCTCCGGTTCCAAAATACGACAGCACGGGCCGCAATTCCACCCCTTTTTTCTTCCCCTTTCATCATATGCCCATTGCACTTGACGTATCTTACTTGCTATGATCAACACTGCTGCAAACTCTTCACTGCCATCTTCATCAACATCGTAGTCATCGTGTTGATCCTATTGTACAACTTCCTATGGTCTGTCACAGGAAGAGCTGCGCTAACAATCTGACGAAGGATGTCGATCTTTTCGCAGTTTCTTATTCGCGATTGTCCTGGCCACCGGCATCATCCTCACTGCCATCCTCATCGACATCGTACTCATCGCGTCCTTCCGATACCATCCATGTCACTGGCATCCTCATTGACATCGTACTCATCACGTTGTTTTGTACAGCTTCCCACTGTCACTTAGAGAGCTGCACTAACAATCTCACGAAGCACGTCGGTCTTCTCACCACGTCTTATTGGTGATTGTCCTTGCGGCTGGCATCATCCTCACCTCCATCCTGACATCGTACTGATCACGTCCTTCTGATGCCATCCATGCCGCTGGCATTCTGATCGACATCGTACTCATCACATTGTATTGTACAACTTTCCACTGTCAGTTAGAGAGCTGTGCTAACAATCTCACAAAACACGTCGGTCTTCTCACCGCATCTTTTACACAATTGTCCTTGCGGCCAGTATCATCCTCACCGTCATCCTCATCAACATTGTACTCATCGCGTCCTACCGATGCCATCCACACCACCAGCATCCTCATTAACATTGTACTCGTCGTGTTGTATTGTACAACTTCCCACTGTCACTTAGAGAGCTGCGCTAACAATCCCTTGAAGTACATCGATCTTCTCATTGCGTCTTATTCGCGATTGTCCTTGCGGCCGTCATCATCCTCACCACCATTCTCATCGACATCGCAGTCGTTGCGTCGTATTGTACTACTTCCCACTGTCACTTAGAGAGCTGCGCTAACAATCTCACGAAGCATGTGGGTCTTCTCAGTGCCTCTGTTTCGCATTTGTCCTTGTGGCCGGCATCATCCTCACTGCCATCCTCATCAATATCATACTCATCGCGTCCTACTGATGCCATCCACGCTGCAAGCATCCTCATCGACATCGTACTCGTCGCGTCGTATTGTACAACTTCCCACTGTCACTTAGAGAGCTGGGCAATCTCATGAAGCACGTCGATCTTCTTACCGCGTCTATTTTGCGATTGTCCTTGTGGCCGGCATCATCCTCACGGCCATTCTCATCAACATTGCACTCGTCGCGTCGTATTGTACTACTTCCCACTGTCACTTAGAGAGCTGCGCTAACACTTTCATGAAGCACGTCGGTCTTCTCAGCGCATCTTTTTCGTGTTTGTCCTTGCAGCCAGCATCATCCTCACTGCCATCCTCATCAACATCGTACTCATTGCGTCCTACCGATGCCATCCACGCTGCCGGCATCCTTATTGACATCGTACTCGTTGCGTCGTATTGTATAACTTCCCACCATCACTTAGAGAGCTGTGCTACCAATCTCACGAAGCATGTCGATCTTCCTACCGCGTCTATTTCGCGAATGTCCTTGCGGCCGGCATCATCCTCACAGCCATTCTTATCGACATCGCACTCGTCGCGTTGTTTTTTACTTCTTCCCACTGTCACGTAGAGAGCTGCACTAACAATCTAACGAAACACCTCGATCATCTCGCCGCATCTTATTTGCGATTGTCCTTGTGGCCCGCATCCTCATTAGATGTGATGCAGCTGGATGCTTGCACAGGGTAAGCAAAGTGTGGTAAATAGATGTACATTAAATGTAATCAATAGAACAGGATTGAGTCACAATTGTTTGATCATCTTCGCTGCAATGTATCGTGCCCTGACAGTTGTGTCGGGATGCTACCACCGTGACTGCTCAGTTACCTATGTGTTATGCGCCATCATAAGCGTCGTCCAGACATTTGCCTTGACACGTTCAGTCGTAAGAAAATTGCCTTGACACTCCGCATCTGTAAGACACAGGCTATGTCTGGAGCGCAATTGCCATGACACTCCTCGTCCGGAAGGTATATGCCACGGCAGCTGTGTCCAGACGTGTGGTACGTTGCCAGCTGCATCCGGATGCGTTGTGCTTTGACAGCTGTATCTGGACGTGTTGTGCCTTGACAGCTGCCTCTGGACGCGTGGTATGGTGGGAGGTGTCGTCTGGACACAATCTGCCTTGACATCCTGCGTCCGGAACACACGTGCTGCATCCAGAAGGTTAATGCACTGACACATCTCGTCTGGAACGTATATGCCGTAGCAGCTGCATCCGGACTCAGGGTGCCCTTGCGCGCTGCGACTGAACGCACACCACCGTGGTAGCTGTGTTCAGACGCCCCATGCCGTGGTAAGCTGCGTCCGGGTTAGCCAGGTTGCGTCCAGTACGTCTTGACCATCTGGTGCATCTGGACTCTCTGGACGCAAATTTTTTTTTTCCTAATGTATATAGATGTAAATTTGATGTTATGAATAGAACTGGCTTGAGTCAAAATGCCTGAAACCAAATGCAAGTTTAATAGTCTTTGCTACAATGTACTATGTCCTGAGAGTTGCGTTTCGATACTACCACCATCAGCAAAAAATCGAAAACAGCTCCCAGTACTCCCATAGCTCCCTTAAGCATCGCTAACTCCCGTAAGAGGAGAAGTTATATTTTGCTCCTGTAAGGATATCTAAAAATAAAAGTGGTTTAATTTTAGCTGAAACCTTGAGAAATGTTAGTTCAAATTTATGTCTCACCTGTAAAAAAAGCAATATACTTCAACTTTCAATTTTTTTGCCGATGACCGTGACCACTCTGATACCTATGTGTGGTGCGCTATTGTAAGCCTCATCTGGATCCCATTTGCCTTATTACTCTCTGTCTGTAAGACGCGCTACGTCCAGATGGCAAAGGTACTCCTCGTCCAAAAGGCAGATGCTGTGGAACATACCATCCGGACGTCATTCATCGGCAAAAAAATGAAAAGTTGATGTATATTGCTTTTTTTAAATCTGAGACACAAATTTTAAATTACTTTTCTCGAGGTTTGAGATTAAATAAAAGTAATTATTTTTATCCAAATCCTTACAGAAGCAAAATATAACTGAGCTCTTACGGGAGCTACGGGAGCTATGATAGTAATGGGAGAAGTCTCAAATTTTTTGCCGAGGTTTACCTTGACATTCTGCGTCCAGAAGGGAAATGCCCTGACAGTCCTCATCTGGAAGGCAGATGCTGTGGCACGCATTGTCCGTACGAGATTTGCCTTAACACTCTGCGCCCGGAAGACATTTGCCTTGACATTCTGCATCTGGAGACTTATGCTGCATCCAGAAGGCAAATACCCTGACACTCCTCGTCAGGACGACATTTGCCTTAACACTCTTCGTCCAGAAGGAAAATGCTCTAACACTCCTCATCCGGAAGGTAGGTGCCATAGCAAAAATTGTCCATACAACATTTGCCTTGACACTCTGTGTCCAGTCAATATTTACCTTGACATTCTGCATCTGGAGACACACGCTGCATCCAGAAGGCAAATGCCCTGACACTACTTGTCAGGACGACATTTGCCTTGACACTCTGCATCTGTAATACACATGCTATGTTCCGAAGGTAAATGCCCTGACATTCCTCATCCAGAAGACAGATGCCATGACAAGTGTCGTCCAGTCTACATTTGCCTTGACATTCTGCATCTGGAAGACACGCATTGCGTTCAGAAGGCAAATGCCCTGACAATCCTCATCTGGAAGGTAGATGCCATGGCATGTATCCTCAGGAAGAAATTTGGCTTGATATTCTGTGTCTGTAAGATATGTGCTGCATTCAGAAGGCAAATGCCCTGACACCCCTTGTCCGGATGATATCTGCCTTGGCACTCTGTATCTGTAATACATGCGCTGCCTCCAGAAGGCAAATGTCCTGACACTCCATATCCAGAAGACAGAGGCAGTGGCACATGTTGTCCAGTCTACATTTGCCCGAACATTCTGCGTCTGGAAGACACATACTGCATTCAGAAGGCAAATGCTCTGACAATCCTCATCTGGAAGGTAGATGCGGTGGCATACGTCATCCTAAAGAAATTTGCCTTGACATTCAGCATCGGTAAGATACACGCTGCATTCAGAAGGCAAATGCCCTAACACCCATTGTCTGGACGACATCTGCCTTGACACTATGTATCTGTAATATACACACTGCGTCCAGAAGGCAAATACCCTGACACTCCATGTCCAGAAGGTGGATGCTGTAGCACACGTTGTTCGGTCTATATTTCCCTTGACATTCTGTGTCCACAAGATACGCACTGCATTCAGAAGGCAAATGCCGTAACACTCCTCATTTGGAAGGCAGATGCCATGGCATGCATCATCCAGAAGACATTTGCCTTGACATTCTGCATCTGTAAGATACACGCTACATTCAGAAGGCAAATCCACTGACACTGCTCGTCCAGAGAGCAGATGCCATGGCATGTATTGACTGGACGCTGTTTACCTTGACATTAGTTGTCCGGAAGGCCAATGTGCAGCCCACTTCTGTCTAGTATGCATATGTATGGGCAGATCATGTTCGGTGCAGCTTATCTGCTGATATGCATAGTCCAGATATGCCGGGTTGCGACCTAAGTTTCTAGATGTTTCTGATGTGTATGCAGCGTCCAGACACATAATTTTTTTCCTGATGTACTTATTGTAAAACAACCGGACCAAAAATCACGATCCTCACGGATTACAAGAATCTTGAATATTGGAAGACAAAATCAGACCTCAACCTACAGCAGGCCCAGTGGTGTTAGCGATTAGCCAACTATGACCTGATAATCAAATATCGACCCAGGAAACTGGTCAGCAAGCCAGAAATCCTATGTAGAGAGTCATGAGACTCTCACTGGAAAGGGGAAATGAAGTATCGACAGAAACATGGCCGAATCCTGTTACCTGAAGAAGAGTTCAAGGTACTCCAGACCAATACAATGGAAACCGTTAACCTTGGAATAAACAAAGAACTCCTGAATGAAATCCGAACACTAAGTGCTGCAGATAAAGAGATCCAAGAAACCCGGAAGAAAAAGACGAGTGGGACCAGCAACGATTGGAAGATCGCGCTAGGACTAGGCGAGGAAAAAAGTGGGTTTCTAATATACACCCGCCTCATATGGATCCCCGACAACAACAACCTGTGACTACAGATATTAAGACACCGCCATGAAGCGCAAGCTGTGGGACACCCGGACCGAGTAAGAACTCTGGAACGCGTTAGCCGAAACTTCTACTGGCCCCAGCAACAAAAATACATCCACCGATACTTCGATAACTGTGACACCTGCTGACAAATCACGCCAATCAGGCATGCTCCCATTGGATTCCTGAAACCAATCGAACCACCACATAGGCCATGGGACTCCATCTCCATGGATTTCAGCACCAGGCTCCCAACAAGCAATGGGAAGGACGCATTGCAGGTAATCATCAACTGGTTAACCAAAATAGGACATTTCGTGGCCTGCAAAAACAAAATGGACCCAGAAGCACTGGAAGACCGCTTCGTCAGAAACATAGTCCAACACCACAGGTTACCTACAAACATCAGGAAAAAGAAAAATTACCTCCTGAGCATTCAGATGCACCAGTCACACTAGATGTTTCGGATGCAGCAGCCACAGCATATGCTTCTAGATGAGTAGTGTCAGGGCGTTTCCCTTTTGAACGCAGCACGTGTCTTACCAACATAGGTAGTCGAGGCAAAAGTCCTCTGGATGACAAGTGCTACGGCATCTACCTTCTGGACGACGAATGTCAACGTATTTACCTTCTGAACGTATTGCATCTCTCAAACGCAGAGTGTCAAGGCAGATGTCGTCCGGACGAGAGGTATCAGGGCATTTGCCTTCTGAACGGAGCACGGGTCTTACAGATACAGAATGTCAAGGCAAATTTCTTCCAGATGCAGAGTGTCAAGGCAAATGTCAAAGAAACGATGCGCACTATGGCATCTACCTTCCAGACGAGGACTGTCAGGGCATTTCCCTTCTAGGCGCCAAGTGTCAAGGTAAATGTCATCCGGACGATGCATACCACGGCATCTGCCTTCTGAACGAGCAGCATCAGGAAAAAATTAAAAATATACCCCTGCACGTCGGTAACCCCTGTCTGTATCCGATGCTCCGGTACCTTCCCTAGCTCTGGTAAGCTTCCCTAGCTCCGGTAAGCTTCCCAAGCTCTGGTAAGACTGGTCATACTCCCATACGGTTTTCTAAGTATCAGCAACTGGTACAGTTGGTATCGTGACTCCCATGAATTGTCAGTGCAATTGTCACAATCCGATGGTTTTGTTTTCCGGACACATACATTCACAACTTACGGGAGATACAGAAGAAGCGAGTGTGCACTGCGAGGGGTTTTGTGTCTACAATTACTACTGTTACAATGCTACTACACGCAGTTGGCTATCTTCTTCGATTACACAAAATAACTATTATTTTATTTAAAATATATATATACATTATGATACAAAGTCCAACATCCCAAATCTAGTGACGATGTACAGGGCACATACGGCGGCGCATAAGGGCAGACGAGCAACGTGTACAAGATGTAGACCAGCGAGGAGAATAAGGGCAGACGAGCAACTCGTACAAGATGTAGGCCAGCGAGGAGAATAAGGGCAGACGAGCAACGCATACGAGCAGTAGGTAAGGGAGAATGAGAGCAGACGTGGAACGCGTACGAGCAGTAGGTCAGTGTAGAGAATGAGGGCCGACGAGCAACAGGTACGAGATGTTAGCCAACAAGGAGAATGAGGACGGACGAGCAACGCGTACGAGCAGTAGGTAAGGGAGAATGAGAGCAGACGCGGAACACGTAGGAGAGGTAGGCCAGCAAGGAGAATGAGGGAAGACGAGCAATGCATACGAGTGGGCCAGTGCAGCGAATGAGAACAAACGAGCAACACGTATGACATGTAGGCCACCGATGCCTAACACAGCGTTTCTGCCATATGTACGAATGTGAGTCAGCAAAAACAAGGTCAAACGAGAAACACGTAGGAGCAGTAGGCCAGCATGGAGAATGAGGGCAGACGAGCAACGCGTACGAGTAGGCCAGCGCAGCGAATCAGGACAAACGAGCAACACGTACGAGATGTAGGCCACTGATGCCTAACACAGCGTTTCTGCCACACGTCCGAATGTAAGTAAGCAAAAAGGGGGACAAACGAGAAACGCGTAGGAGCAGTACGCCAGCGTGGAGAATGAGGGCAGACGAGCAACGCGTAAGAGTAGGCCAGTGCGGCGAATGAGGACAAACGAGCAACACGTACGAGATGTAGGCCACTGATACCTAACACGGTGTTTCTGCCAAATGTCCGAATGTAAGTCAGCAAAAACGAGGTCAAACGAGTGATGCATAGGAGCAGTAGGCCTGTGTGGGGGATGAGTGCTGACGAGCGACGCGTAGGAACAGGAAGCCAGCGTGGAGAATAAGGGCCGACAAGCAACCGGTATGAGATGTTGGCCAACAAGGAGAATGAGGGCAGACGAGCAATGCATACGAGTAGGCCAGCACGGCGAATGAGGACAAACGAGCAACACGTACGAGATGTAGGCCACTGATGCCTAACACGGCGTTTCTGCCACACGTCCGAACGTAAGTTAGCAAAATGGAGGTCAAACGAGCAATGCGTCGGAGAAGTAGGACAGCGTGGAGAATGAGGGCCGACGAGCAACCGGTACGAGATGTTGGCCAACAAGGAGAATGAGGGCTGACGAGCAAGGCGTACAAGTAGGCCATCGCAGCGAATGAGGACAAACGAGCAATGCGTACGAGATGTAGGCCAGTGAGGAGATTGATGGCAGACGAGCAACGACTACAAGGTGTAAGTCAGCGAGGAGAATGAGGACAGACGAGAAACACGTACGAGAAGTAGGGCAGCGTGGAGAATGAGGGCCGACGAGCAACCGCTATGAGATGTTGGCCAACAAGGAGAATGAGGGCAGACGAGCAACGCGTACGAGTAGGCCAGCCCGGTGAATGAATACAAACGAGCAACGCATACGAGATGGAGGCCAGCGAGGAGAATGACAGCAAATGAGCAACGCGTATGAGAAGTAGGCCAGCGAAAGGAATGACCGCAGATGAGCAACTGGTATGAGTGGTAAGTAAGTGAGGTGAATGAGGCCGGACGAGCAACCGGTACGAGATGTTGACCAACAAGGAGAATCAGGGCAGACGAGCAACGCGTACGAGATGGAGGCCAGCAAGGAGAATGAAGGCAGGCCAGTAATGCGTAACAGTGCGTTTTTGTAACGTGTACGACGATAGGTGAGCTGTGGGTAGGCTGGTGGTGTGTAATACTGTAACTCGTAATGACTTGGATCGTCTGTGTTGGTAGTGCTGGCAAGCACTTAGGAGAAAAACGAACTGACGGGGCACTCAGCTTTATAGGTTGCGGTTATCATGTGACCGGTTTTTTTTGCGGCGATTAAACTTGACATCAACGAGCAGGATACAGTCAGTTCATTGAACTTCAAGATGTCTAAGCCTATATCTAAGCAATAGCACCGAAACTTGAGTAGAAGTAAGTTCACAAGCCGGGTCGACAGTAAATAATTGAATTGCATGCGGGTAAGTGACTCTTTATAATATACTACATCAGATGTTAAATATCACCAGTCTGTGTAGTGTAGTTGGTAGCACAGCTCATGACAAAGCATGTAATGACTGGTTAGTCTAACCTTGGGGTAGTGAGGAAAGTGCAGGTTCGAATCCTGTCCCACTGGTGACTTTTTTTTCTCATTTTATGTACTTTTGCCTACACCCTGCCAAGCATGTCGGCGAGTGTGTAAACCCTGTACCGAACACAAACATCCACTGGCACCAGATATCACTCGTCATATGCAAAGGCGTTTCGAAGCGCACCTTCAGCTGTACACCTATGTAGGTGCCTAGATGCTTGGTAGCCTCTCGTTTTTATAGTTGAAACCTACCTCTACCATGCAAACCGACGCTGTCTAAATTTTCACCAGACAGGAGACAATTTTGCGGCGTCGGGTTACGGATCACTTAATTCAAAGACTGTAGCAGCAGCAATTCAATTATTTACTGTCGACCCGGCTTGTGAACTTACTTCTACTCAACTTTCGGTGCTATTGCTTAGATATAGGCTTAGACATCTTGAAGTTAAATGAACTGACTGTATCCTGCTCGTTGATGTCAAGTTTAATCGCCGCAAAAAAACCGGTCACGTGATAACCGCAACCTACAAAGCTGAGTGCCCCGTCAGTTCGTTTTTCTCCTAACTGCTTGCCAGCACTACCAACACACGCTATCCAAGTCATTACGAGTTGCAGTATTACACACCACCAGCCTACCCACAGCTCACCTATCGTCGTACACGTTACAGAAACACACTGTTACGCATTACTGGCCTGCCTTCATTCTCCTTGCTGGCCTCCATCTCGTACGCGTTGCTCGTCTACCCTCATTCTCCTTGTTGGCCAACATCTCGTACCGGTTGCTCATCGGCCCTCATTCTCCAAGCTGTCCTACTTCTCCGACACGTTGCTCGTTTGACCACCATTTTGCTAACTTACCTTCGGACGTGTGGCAGAAACGCCATGTTAGGCATGAGTGGCCTACATCTCGTACGTGTTGCTCGTTTGTCCTCATTCGCCGTGTTGGCCTACTCGTAGGCGTTGCTCGTCTGCCCTCATTCTCCTTGTTGGCCAACATCTCGTACCAGTTGCTCGTCGGCCCTCATTCTCCACGCTGGCTAGCTGTTCCTACGCGTTGCTCATCGGCACTCATTCTCCACGCAGGCCTACTGCTCGTACGCGTCGCTCGTTTGACCTCATTTTTGGTGACTTACATTCGGACGTTTGGCAGAAACACCGTGTTGGGCATCGTTAGCCTACATCTAGTACGAGTTGGTCGTTTGTCCTCATTCGCTGCACTGGCCCACTCGTACGCATTGCTCGTCTGCCCTCATTCTCCTTGTTGGCCAACATCTCGTACCGGTTGCTCGTCGGCCCTGATTATCCACGCTGTCCTACTTCTCTGATGCGTTGCTCGTTTGACCTCCATTTTGCTAACTTACGTTCGGACGTGTGGCAGAAACGCCATGTTAGGCATTGGTGGCCTACATCTCGTACGTGTTGTTCGTTTGTCCTCATTCGCTGCGCTGGCCTACTCTTACGCGTTGCTCGTCTGGCCTGATTCTCCATGCTAGCGTACTGCTCCTACGCGTTTCTCGTTTGGCCTCGTTTTTGCTGACTTACATTCGCACGTGTGGCAGAAACGCCATATTAGGCATCGGTGGCCTACATCTCATACGTGTTGCTTGTTTATCCACATTCACCGCGCTGGCCTACTTGTACGCGTTGCTCGTCTGCCTTCATTCTCCTTGTTGGCCAACATCTCGTACCGGTTGCTCGTCGGCCCTCATTCTCCACGCTGGCTTACTGTTCCTACACGTCGCTCGTCGGCACTCATTCTGCATGCAGGCCTACAGCTCCTACGCGTCACTCGTTTGACCTCATTTTTGCTGACTTACATTTGGACGTTTGGCAGAAACACCGTGTTAGGTATTGGTGGCCTACATCTCGTGCGTGTTGCTCGTTTGACCTCATTTTTGCTGACTTACATTCGGACGTTTGGCAGAAACACCGTGTTAGGCCATCAGCAAAAAAATGGAAAGTTGAAGTATATTGCTTTTTTTACAGGTGAGACATAAGTTTGAACTAATATTTCTCGAGGTTTCAGCTAAAAATAAAGCACTTTTTTTTTCAAATCCTTATGGGAGCAAAATATAACTTCTCCTCTTACAGGAGTTAGCGATGCTTATGGGAGCTACGGGAGCTACAGGAGCTCCCTAGGAATTCTCAAAATTTTTGCTGATGTGACCAATTCGGTGTTGACAAATCAGTACTCAGAAAAATCCCAACGAAGCCCACTGATCTCAGTGTTGACAAGTCATGGTTGATCCTGAAAAGGATAAATGCCAGAAGCTGTTACAGCTGAAAAGGGCATCAAAAAGATAAGACTGCACGAAAGATTGCAAGTCGCTGACAGATGAATTAGACTCTGACTATGTTGCCGCACGAATGCGCAGCAAGTTACGACTTGCCACGAACGAAATGATCATGAGCAAGGCCTCTGCAGAAGGGGGTGATCTGAGGTCTCAGAGAACCTTGCGACTGCCTTCATGATGCTCGGAATTACCGATATCCCTGCATCAGCACTCCTCGCATTTCAGATTGGCAAAGGTGAATCAACTATGATTCGAGAAGCTGAAGAAGAATATGAACCTGCCACCTATCATGCTGCACTGAAAAGCCCACAGGCTGAGAAGTGGAAAGAAGTGATGGCGCAGGAATGGCAGGCTCTGATCGAAAATCCAACTTTTGATATCGTCACAGAGAACCAGAAGAGTATATCTCCAAACAGGTCAACCGCTGACATGAGTAAGTTCATGGAAGATCCGATTGGCTGCAAATGGGTCTATCGAAGAAAAATCAACCCGGACGGAACCACTCGATACAAGGCACGCCTCGTAATTAACGGTTACGAGCAGAGAGAAGGTGGCAGGTGGGCTTCTCTCGTACTCCTATGCCCACCGCAGATATCTGTTGGTGCTTGATTCACCCTCCACAGATATCTGCTGCTTCGGCGGACCTCAGGTTACCTCCCACCGGCTACTAACAGCCGTGTGCAACGGCAGCCTCTTCCGACCAGGACGGGTATATCTCTCCACCGGCTTCTATCGGCCGTTGACAACGGGAGATTTTTCTTTCGCTCCAGGAGCAAAAGCAGGGGGACCGCAAGATTTTTGGGTTCATTGACTTACTATCAGCCTCTTGCATACCCAATGTATTATCCGTTCCCTCGACAGTTGTTTCGTCCACCTGTTGTGGCTCTGCAGTGTGATCTGGAAACTCGACGTTTTCCTCACGTTCTCCTATGGAACTTGTAAACATGTCTTCTTGTTCATCAAACACCACGCTTGAGCATTCGACTACTCTTTCAGACTTTCCCGAGTTGAAGTCCCAAATTCTCCAAATTTTTGTCGTGTTATGGACATACCCCAACATCATTGAGGGATTGGATCGACTTCCAAACTTCTTTTCATTTCTCTGAGATGGTGGTATGTGATTGAAGACACGGCATCCAAAGCGATGTAGATGTTCGATTGGTGGAACAGTTCCGAATAGTGCTTCAAAGGGGGAGCGATTGCCAGATAGGCTCGTAGTTGGAGATCGCCCGTCGAGATAGCATGCTCTCCGGATCGCTTCAGGCCAGAACTTGGAGGGTACCTTTACCTCCCACATCATACTTCTTACTTTGGTATTGAGCGTGCGAATCATCCTTTCTGCAACTCCATTCTTGTGTTGTGTATATGGTGGTGCCGGTTCATAGGAAATCCCTTTCTCTCCTAATAGTGCGCGGAATACCGAATTGTTATATTCCCCTGAGCCATTATCACACCGAAATCGTTTGATACGAAAACTCCGTGCTTCCACCCAGGCTTGGTAATTTTGCAAATTCGCTGATATCTCTTCAGCCGACTTCATCACAAGGAAGTACACCTCCGTGTATCTTGTACAATCATCAATGTATACAAGGTAGTATTGGCTTCCTCCGATACTTCCTTTGATAAGTCCACAGAGATCTGAGTGGATGAGTTCGAATGGGATTGAAGTGCAAGATGATGGGGTGTGCGTGACGTGTTGTTGTTGTTTTGTTTGGATGCATGTTTGACATAGACTCACAGAATCCGACAGTTTCCAGGGTGTTTTCAGTGTCGTTTCCAGTATGTGTTTCACATCGACATAGTTGAGATGTCCGAATTGTTGATGCCAGATGTCTATCGAGTTGGAGTGTCGTGTTTTGCTGTTGTAAGATCTTAGTTCCGAGACATACGCAGATCCTTCGATTGTGAGTGTGTAGAGTCCGTGTTCTAGTCCGCCTTTTAGAACGCTCTTCCCGTGGGAGTCAGTAATCGAACACACTCCAGATTTGAAGGTCGCCGTGAGTCCGGATGTGTTGAGCTGGCTGATGGACAGTAGCGAGATTCGGAATTCTGGGACGAAGAATGCTTCTATGTCGATGCCTTTAAGCCTGACGATCCCCTTTTTGTTTGCTTGTACCCTGTTGTTGTCTCCGAGTTTAATTAACATTGTTGTCTCTGTGAGCAAGGCTTTCCGAAAGTCTCCGATATTGTTGCTGTAGTTGTGGGATGCACCTGAGTCGATTACCCAGATTTGGAGTCTTGATGTTGCTGATCGATGTCTGGCGACCATCACATCCGAGCTGAGGGAGGTGGAACCCTCATGTCATTCCCCATTGTCTGCTTCATTGGCAATTAGGTGACGACCATTTATTGTGTCCGAATCGTTTCCACTTCTGTTCGATCCATTTCCTTGGTTGCTGCCACCAGATCGGTTTCGTCGGTTGCCACTGAATCCACTTCCACCAGATGCATTTTCTCCAGATCCACCAGGTCCATCACCACTAGGTCTGCCAGATGATCCTTGGTTTCCAAAACGAGCGGCCTTGGCTTGCTTCTTAATTGGACAATCCTTTTGCATATATCCTTCGTCTGCGCAATAGTAACAGATGTCTCGATTGGTTTCTCATTTCCGTTTATTGCTGTCCTGATTCTTCAGTTTCCAACAGTTCTCCGTGTTGTGGGAGGTCATCTTGCAGTTGGTACACCATTTGTTTCCATTCCGATGACCTTGTCCTCATTTTCCGTTTTTTGATTGCTGACTGTAGAGTGCTTCCGATACAGTGTCCGGTTTGGTCATTATTGCTTTGTTGCGTTCGCATTCTTTCAGGGATTCCATGACTTCCTGGATCGTGAAACCGGCGCGGGATTGGAGAATTTCAATGGTAACTGAGAATATTGAGGGGAGGGTGGTGAAAATATGGGTTTTGAATGAGGCATCGGATATGGCTTCATCAGAACTGGCCAGTTGATTCTTGATTTCCATCAGCTGAGAGAAATAGCTGTGGATCGGTTCACCAATGGTCGGTTTCAGATCTTGAAATTTTCGAAGAAGCATCATTGGTCCAACAGTTGTACTGACTGCATCCATTCGATCGGCTAGGACAGTCCACATTTCTGCAGGATCATGAATGCCTTCCAGCTCGATTTGGACTTCCTCTGAGCAAGATCCACTGATGATGGCAGCTGCCTGCGCCCGACGTTCTAAGTAATTGGTGTGGACTGCCTGTTCGGCTATGGTAGCAGCGTTGAATCCAACACGAGCATTTGGCTCAACTTCCTCGCCGGTGATGATGTTCCAAGCACGAATACCTTTGAGGATGCGACGACAGTTCCTATTCCACTTCGCGTAGTTTGTTGACTTGAGGAGTTCAATCGATTCGAGCATATGTTTGTAGGGTTTCTCCGACATCGTCATGCGGGGAACTGGTGACGTTTTCTTGATTGAGTTAGTACTGAATGGAGCAGTAGATTCCGACGAGGCAGGAAGACGTAGAAGAATGGGCCTCAACTTGCCGGCCCCCGCGTTTATAGCATCGGCAAAAAATTAAATTCTTACGGGAGCTACGGGAGCTAGTGAAGCTTACCGGAGCACCAGGAGTGAAATATAACTTTGTCCTTCGATAGGCTAGCGAAGCTTAGCGACACTACGGACGCAACCACCAATCTTACTGACGCACCCAACAGCTTTCAGGAGCTACAGGAGCTAGCAAAGCTTACCGGAGCACCAGGAGTGAAATATAACTTTGTCCTTCGCTAGGCTAGCGAAGCTTAGCAACGCTACGGACGAACCACCAATCTTACCGATGCAACCACCAATCTTAGCGACGCAACCACCAACCTTACCGACGCAACAACCACCTTACGGGAGCTACAGAAGAAGCGAGTGTGCACTGCGAGGGGTTTCGTATCTACAATTACTACTGTTGCAATGCTACTACACACAGTTGGCTATGTTCTTCGATTACACATAATAACTATTATTTTATTTAAAATATATATATACGTTATGATACAAAGTCCAATATCCCAAATCTAGTCGCGACGTACGGGGCACATACGGTGGCGCATAAGGGCAGACGAGCAACGCGTACAAGATGTAGGCCAGCGAGGAGAATAAGGGCAGAATGAGGGCAGACGAGCAACACTTACGAGCAGTAGGTAAGGGAGAATGAGAGCAGATGCGGAACGCGTAGGAGAGGTAGGCCAGCAACGAGAATGAGGGAGGACGAGCAATGCGTACGAGTGGGCCAGCGTGGCGAATGAGGACAAACGAGCAACACGTGCGAGATGTAGGCCACCGATGCCAAACACGGCGTTTCTGCCACACGTCTGAATGTAAGTCAGCAAAAATGAGGTCAAACGAGCGACGCGTAGGAGCAGTAGGCCTGTGTGGAGAATCAGTGCCGACGAGCGACGCGTAGGAACAGTAAGCCAGCGTGGAGAATCAGGGCCGACGAGCAACCGGTACGAGATGTTGGCCAACAAGCAGAATGAGGGCAGACGAGCAACGTGTACGAGTAGGCCAGCGCGGCGAATGTAGACAAACGAGCAACACGTACGAGGTGTAGGCCACCGATGCCTAACTCGGCATTTCTACCACACGTCCGAATGTAAGTCAGCAAAAATCAGGTCAAACGAGAAATGCGAAGGAGCAGTACGCCAGCGTGGAGAATGAGGGCAGACGAGCAACGCGTAAGAGTAGGCCAGCGCGGCCAATGAGGACAAACGAGCAACACGTACGAGATGTAGGCCACCAATGCCTAACACGGCGTTTCTGCCACACTGCCGAACGTAAGTTAGCAAAATGGAGGTCTAACGAGCAACGCATAGGAGCAGTAGGCCAGCGTGGAGAATGAGGGAAGACGAGCAACGCGTACGAGTAGGCCAGCACGGCGAATGAGGACAAACGAGCAACACATACGAGATGTAGGCCACCGATGCCTAACACGGCGTTTCTGCCACACGTCCGAATGTAAGTCTGCAAAAACGAGGTCAAACGAGAAACGCGTAGGAGCAGTACGCCAGCGTGGAGAATGAGGGCAGACGAGCACAGTGTACGAGTAGGCCAGCGCGGCGAATGAGGACAAACGAGCAACACGTACAAGATGTAGGCCAGCGATGCCTAACACGGCGTTTCTGCCACACGTCCGAACATAAGTTAGCAAAATGGAGGACAAACAAGTAACGTGTAGGAGCAGTAGGCCAGGGTGGAGAATGAGGGGAGACGAGCAACGTGTACGAGTAGGCCAGCGCAGGGAATGAGGACAAACGAGCAACACGTATGAGATGTAGGCCACCGATGCCTAAGACGGCGTTTCTGCCACACGTCCGAATGTAAGTCAGCAAAAATGAGGTCAAACGAGCAACGCATAGGAGCAGTAGGCCAGCATGGAGAATGAGGGCAGACAAGCAACGCGTAAGCATAGGCCAGCGCAGCGAATGAGGACAAACGAGCAACACATACGAGATGTAGGCCACCAATGCCATCAGCAAAAAATTTAGTTCTTACCGGAGCTACGGGAGCTAGCGAAGCTTACCGGAGCACCGGGAGTAAAATATAACTTTGTCCTTCGCTAAGCTAGCGAAGCTACGGACGCAACCACCATCTTA
>Ga0307516_10002000_pt1 | contig 27867 bp, 29 predicted proteins | sample 19_EM_MG_FD_203310 | JGI IMG/M metagenome (GOLD analysis project Ga0307516, IMG submission 203310) | Populus trichocarpa ectomycorrhiza microbial communities from riparian zone in the Pacific Northwest, United States - 19_EM | ecosystem: Host-associated > Plants > Roots > Unclassified | place...
ACGGGATGAGAAAATAAAAGAAAATAAAAGAAACCCCCCCCCCCACCGGACGGAGAGATCGAAAGAGTGTGCACCCTCTCGGCGGTTGTCTTTGTTCCGCATGCAGGGCACAGAGCGTGGTGTGCGGACACGGGCGCGGACGGATGTCATCTGCCGCCCTGTGTCGCCGGGCCGATGGAGAGATATCGTGTCCGTGGGCGGTCACTCGAACTACTGTCCGGGCGGGGAGGCACGGACTTATCGTGGCTGGATGCTTACGAGTGAGCCGGTTGGCTGCTGTTTCGTTTCGGGCGGACTGGCGCCGTGCCGGCTTGCGCTTCACCTTGCTCCTCAATGCACTTGGCGGGGGCGTCACGAGCTCCAGATGCTTCGTGCGAGATCAACAGCACGCGAACGTAGAAAACCCATGGCAATAAAGTGCAAAGTCTACAATGCTCGACGGCAGAGCGCCCTAGTGGACGCCGGGTTCAATCGCGTGCGTTCCGTCGCCCAGTGGACCCATAGCCGCCTTCTCCCTGTTCCGCAACCAGATGGTCTTCTTCGTTCGCCTTGGTCCGACCATCCCCCGCAGGGTCGCCCATCCCCCCCTTGTCCGAGATCAGGAGCATCTGAAACGCCGAGAGGAAGCCGATCGTCGAGACGACCGTCCACGGGAATATCAGATAACCCGTCTTCTGGCCGTAGGTGAAGAAAAGCCCGCCGATCTGTGCAAGGCGAGTTAGTATCTATACGGCCGCGGAGGAGGAAGGGAACGAACCGCTGGGCCAATCGTTCGGCCGAGAGCACCGGCGGCTACAGCTACGCCATTGAGTGTACTGGACCCGCGTCAGCACGGCAAATGGGTTGAACTGGGGGGAGGAGGATTCTATTCACCCGAGCACGCGCAAGGACGGAGAGCTGTTCGTGAGCAGTATGGTGGAACACGGGAATGCGAAAGTCACCGAGAGGGATTTGAAGAACATGAGCGTGAACAGCGCTGGCAGCCGAGCAGGCTGCGGCAGGATGAGAACAAAGGGCACTGCGCCGTAGACAATCGGCAGCATGAATGCCACGATTCTCAAACAAGTGCGGCACCCGAGGAGGTTCGCTACCGGAGGGAAGACAAAAAACTGCAACGATATGTTAGGACGGTGTGTGGACGACGGGCAACCACCGACTCACCTGCAAAAGCATGCCAAAGATGCCGTAGAGACTGAAGATCTTGCCTAGCTCCTTCGACGAGAGGCCAAAGCCTCCGGCGAATTTGAATGGCAAATGCCATTCCGATGGGTCCTGCGGAGGATACGACATGAACACGGGAAGCAACTGATCAAACGTGATCGAGTGGAGTGCAAGGGACGCGTAGTAGATGATGTTCATTATCGACTGGAACGTGAACGCTGCTCTCATGGGCAACGGGGGTGCTTTCACGATTGGCGACAATGCCTCCTCATCATCCGTCCCAGGATCGGTGAGCAGCGAGGAATTTTCGCTGGCAACGTCCTCATGGGCCTCACGCCTACCACCAAAGCACGCTGCAAGCTTCTTTCCGGCTTCGCGGCCTGGGTCCTTCTGGTCCCTCAGGTCCTCCAGTGTTTCCTACGGCAACATGGTCAGTAGGTGCAAGACGTGCGGGAGACCTTCGATTATGTTGCTTACGTCGAGGAAGAGGATTCCGGTGGGCACCGAGAATAGGAATACGAGGCCGCAGACTATATTTGGCAGGGCGAACGGGAATTTCTCGAAAAAGGCCGGTCTTGACCCATGGAACCATTCCGGGTGATTCCTCAGGGGGTCTGCCAGGAAACCTCCAATGACTGGGCCCATGATCGAGCTTGATACGAAAAGGTCAGCGGACCGAGCATGAGAGGTTGAGGCTGGGGATATGCATACGCAACATTCCACTAATAAACGGGTCAACAAATGTTCCACAAAAAACTGGAGTTCGCTCAACGAGAACTCACGACTAGCGGCATTATAGAAAATGCCCGCGGTTGAAGCTGTACAGCGAGGCCTGTTAGTACATCATCCGAGAAAAAGCGAGACATCGGTTTGCCTTGCCGTTTTTTGGGGCACCATCTCGGCAACCATTGTCCGCAGGATCCCAACGTTCCCATTGACCAGGCCGGCCAGAGCCCGGGCGAATATCGCGGCTGCGAGACTCGTCGAAAACCCCTAGCATTCCCGTCAGCATCCACAGCTTCTCCCCCTTCCGCTCCCCGGCTGTAGCACGGGCAGTGGAGTCGGCATGGTTCGCCCGTACGAATAGTAGCAGCGAAACGAGAGTTCCACTCAAGCCGATGAGGATCACCGGTTTCCGCCCGATCCGATCGGAAAGCCGGCCCCACATGACGCCCGTGAAGAACTGGCAGAGCGAGAAGCTCGCGGCTGTAATGCCGGCATAATAGCCGACGTCTTCGGGGGGGACGCCGAACGACTTGACCATGTAGTACTGTATCGAGACCGTAAGCGGCGGGGAAACAATGAGGCGGACACGCCGGACATACCAAGTATGGGAATATCGACGTCAGCGCGATGGGCTCCGCAAAGCGACATAAGGCTGCGAACGAGCACGTGTAAGTCAGTGGGAAGCTCTCCGAGAAGCAACAGTGACTCGGGGGGGGGCATCGTAGTGTCGTACACAGGATGAAGAGTTGCTTGATGATGTACGGCGAAAACTTTGACGGGCTGCTGCTCCTGTTCGCCATCTTGCTGTTGTTCGCCATGGTACCGGTAGGACGTCCAGAGGGGCCAGTAGCCGATCGCGAGCGACGTGCAGTCATTGCAGCAGCAGGATCCCCAACCTGCTTTAAAGGGCCGCGGGACAGAGAGATACGGCTGAGTCGAAAGTCTTGGGGGGGCAATAAAGTAAAGTGCACTTGTGCCGCCCGGGATGACAGGTTCGCCTGCGCCGGCCGCTTCTTAGACTAGTCTAGTCAATGCACTCCGTCAAGAGAGCGAAGGCGTTCACTGGTTAGCCCCTGCAGAAGTCGGATGTGGTTGCTAATTGCAGCCGGGGAGATCAAGAAGGGAGCTCTGCAGATGCCGAGAGAGCCGAGTTGCTGGTGGAGCTCTGACTCTTCTGAACGTCCTGAATACGGGGTAACCCCGAAGTCTTGTGGTTATCGGTATCTTGATAGCCGGCATGCACATCAGCGCGTGACGGAGGAAGCGAAGAGTGTACTACATACTTCAGTATCAGGATATATATATATATGGACGAAGAAATCTTCGGCATCGAGTACTCAGGTAAGTGCCATCACTCTGGGCCCGCCATCTGCACGGTTATCTGCGGAGAACATAATCAGAACAGCATTCCGTGGGGTATGTATGTAGGTATGTACAGGCTGTGGGTTGCACCATGAAAAACCGTATGAAACCTGTAACGCGCCCCAGGCATCCCGCCTGAATACTACTACTCTACTTCTGCATAACTATATCCACACGGTATGGTGGACAGCGGACAGGAAACCTGGATAAAAAGTGCGCCACCATAGTCTTGCAAGGCTATACACGAGTACATATGAAGAAAAAAAAAAAGTTAGAACATGGGAACTGCCGGCGCCAGTGGTGGCGGTGGATGGACCCCACCAACCATGCGTATCGAGCCGAGAAAGGAAATTCGGCTGTGTCCCGCCACCAACGGTGAACTCTGTCGGGATTTTCCTCCTTTGAATCGATTTGCGGCCAGAACACCCACAACCACACCCGACCCGTCGGACGTGCTGGACAAATGACCAAACTGCCAGCCAAACGGTCTCTTGCCCTACCTTCTACACAAGACCTCAAACCCGCCATCAGTGTGTATGCAAAGGCTTGCCCGCCATACGAACGCGGCTGCAATTGGAATCGATAACGACGACCTGCCACGGCAAACTTGGACCAACAAGAATGTCGGAAAGGCTTCGCTATTCGCCAAACGGTTGCAGTAGGCCAACCAACCGGGCCATCACCCGCGGCCAAATCGAAATCAACAGCACGCTGGGTTCGAGGTGTGTTGTTCTGTTGAGACAAGAGCCAACGAAGCAAGGCCATCGAACGTGGACATCTACCCGGGCCTTGTGGACGGCGATATCTGTCTCCTTTTCAAACGCAAAGATGGCCTCGAGATCCCACCCACTACTTGCAAATCGACCACAACACACATCGATTCGCTGTCGCTGGAGGGGGTGCAAGTAAGGGATCTCCGCTTCTAGAAGAGACATCTCGTTGGATAGCCCCATCAGCTATCCGAGCCTCATCGTCTTCCCGAGCCTCATCGTGTTTCCGAGCCTCGCCGAGTCGCCTATCTTGTTATGTATGCACCTTCTTATGGATGGAGGCTTAAGCCTCGATAACAAGCCTTACAAGCCTCATAATATACGGTGAACTCATGACGGGCTCGGATCTCGGAAACGCGGCGCTAACCGGACAAAGATGGATCTGTAACGGCCGCGGGAACAGCCGCCGTTTGTGACTTGGCGATTCGCTGTACTAGTTGCGGGGTCTCATCATCTATCATGTGTATTCCGCCGAACAGCGAGTAAAGGGTGAATTGGAAATGGAGAGGGTGCAGAGCCCGGAATTACGTGTTGAATGAAAATTGTATATGCATGGTCCATCTTTCATCCCCTTCCAGATCAGCGCGATTGGAACTTGATTGCTGTATATATTATCAATCTAGATAACAAGCAGCTGCAATCACTGCTGTCACTCGGGGGTGCGAAAAAAAAAAAAAAGTTAAGTGGATGGCCGGATTGACTGCGGGCCATGATCTAGCTAGGTCGTAAATAATTTTTTTTAAGGGGAACTGGAAATAAGGCCAGATTTCTTAAAAATCCCTGCACTCACGCACAGCCCCACAAAACCTTGGAATCTGTGGGATCACTCTACAACAAGGCTAAATCGAGGCTAGGCGTTGTCTGGGTGACCGTGAAATATCTAGATAGGGGTTTTGCAGGTGGAACGCAGAACCGCGGTCCTCGACTCCGCGTTAACCCCACCCAAATTATCACATCAATCCTGTCTCTCCTTCTGTCAAACATACATGCCGTCAGGCACCTTCGCTGTCTTTACCGGCAGATGATGGCGACCGCTCAACACGCGTTTTCTTCGCCGCCACCACAGGCCTTCTCGTCGTCGCCATTACCATCACCAGGGACTGTGATCCGACAATTCTGCGGAACAAAGAAGTCAGCAAGGGAGACTGTCGTGTACGAGATTCCCGATAGCCAGGATGATGAACCAGAGCCCGGAAAGCCTTCGGCAAAATCGAAGACAAAGCAGAATTCCACCGCGTCTGTCACCAAGAATGTGCGTGGACCAGCTTTGAAGGCGAAGACTACCAACAAGACCGTCAAGGGTACGATCAAACCAAAGCACTTTGCGGATCCTGGGGGGCTAGAGAAGGGAGAGACGGAGAAGCCAAAACGTACGCGTAAACCGGCTGCCGGCAAGAAGACAGTAACCACCACCGCCACCGACTCCGTCGCCACCAGTGCCGCTCCAAAGGCGAAGAGGAAAAAGGCGGAACCGAAGGGCAAGGCAAAGGTTGTTGTTGTACCCAACTCTCCCTCCCCTGGACCGGCAGAGGCCGCATCGTCTCCTGTGCGTCGATGGAGAACGCGGACCCCGCCTGTTGATTCGGTTGTGGATTCATTCGGCATCGAGAAGAAAGAGGGATCGGAAGTGGCGTTGAGTTTCAGTGAAATGATTGGTGCTCTGGCATTCAAATCCGCATCACCTCCGGAAGGCTCGGTGCGAGTTTCCACTATCGCGACGGAAAACGATGGCGCTCCAACTAGGAAGAGAAGGATCGAGGTGCATTCTATCTCTACAAGTCGGCCTGTTTGTTGCTCAAGCTGATTTGGTACTCTTCTACAGTTGGTCGACTTCCCAGTCAAGCCAAAGGCCGCCCCGAAGACGAAAAAACCGAAGCAGCCGAAGAAGAAAGCTGTGACGCTCACTGAGCGTGCCTCCGCGCAGTACCGAAAGGACTTTCAGCCTCCTAGCTCTCAGGTCAAGAGTTACTTCCCCGTCTCGAAGACGCTCAGGAGCAAGTCCACCAAAGCAAAGAATTGCTTGAAGCCCATCACGACCAAGAGAAAGCGGGCCGACGAACCTGAAGCCGCCAGTCTTCTCAGTCCGACAAGTGCGAAGCAACGAATTGACAGCCAAGGTTTTGTCTTTGGAACATGTTCGCAGCTGGAGATGGACCAAATTGGGCCTGACTGTGAATACCTATCTTCGCCATTCCGGGAAGATTCAGCCGACACCATACGCGATATTCCTCCGTTCGATCCGGCGATAGTGGGCGCCAGCTACGGCGGAGGCCTGTGGGGCGCTGCCAAAAGAGATAAAGCCGGGAAACTTTTGCGGAATGAGGACCTTGATTTCAGAGACACCGAAAGCCCTTCCAAGGCAACCCCGAATCCCCCGCCCCCGGCCGCCGATGAAGTTACGAAACTTGATCATAGACCTGAACGTACCAGCCCTGTAGCGCTTCTGCAGCAAAAACGTGTGACGATTGACCTGACACTGTCGTCTCCTGTTCCTAAACCGGGGACGGAATGCTCGCCTTCACCGGCATTGCCACCTATGTTGCCGCGGTCTTTCTTGCCGTCGTCACCACCACAATCAATCTTACCACGACGATCGCTCTCTCCGGCACACTCACTTCCATCATCATCAAAGCTGGATACTCTCGCCGGTGGGAATGGATGTAGTTTCGCTGAATCCACCCTGGAGCCCGTTCTGCCACCCAATCTTCCGGTCAGTCTGTCATCGTCGGTTGGAACCCAGACGAGAAAATTTAGTGCATCCGCGTCACCGACTGCGGTCGCGCGCGTCACCGCTACCAAAACCACCGTCGCCAAAACTGCAGCAGCCAAAGCTGTTGTGACTAAAAAACCAAGAAAAAAAGCCTCACCGCCATCTCCGAAAAGCTCTTCAAAACGCTCAAAGATGCCCGACTTCAACTCGTATCTGACTACTCGCCTCCAATCCGAGTTAACTAAATACGGCTTCAAGAAGACTAGCGGCAGGGCCGCCATGGTTTCTTGTATGGAGAAATGTTGGCTGGCACAAAACCCGAGTGCAGAGTCCCCGGAGGAGCATGAGCAGGAAAATGAATCTCCTCCGTCTCCCCGTGCGCGTACCGGCACCTCTTCGCCGGCCAAGCGCGCCCGAGCCAGGTCTACGAGTGCGAAACCCCGAGCCCGCGCATCCTCTAAAGGACCAAATGCAGTCAAGTCAGCCCATGGGAAGAAGAAACGCGAGAGAAGTTCCAGGGAGATGGAACAGCTGTTCGGAAAGATCGCGGAGGCGGTGAAGACCAATGGTGGGGTGAACGATACCAGTAGCTTTTACTTCCGCATTCTGATGTACGATCCGATCAGTTCGGAGGAGTTCATGACATGGCTCAATGAGGAGGGGCTAGTGAACGTGGGCACGGAAGAGAAGGTAAATCCTGCCGATGTCAGGGCGTGGTGCGATGCGAATGGGGTGTGCTTGGCGAGCGAGGTGGCGCAGGGGGGATCAGAGAGGAAACGGTCCTGAGAAAAATCTGGGACGTTTTGCTGCTACCTAGCTTATGTAGAAGTTCAGCCTGAATGAGGGCTCTTTGGCTTCTCGATCATTAGTGTGTGTACCTCCGCCTTCCGCATTACGCATTGAATCGTTCAAGTGCGTTAGTGATAGCCCTCATTCGACAACTTGCTGCCGTTGAATTCCGAATAAGAGGTGTTGTCTGTGGGCCATTGTATGTATCGTATGTTCTCCGCCTCATTCTAACACTTAAGATCAATGGACGGCCCGTCCGCAGTCTGTCATCTGGGATTATCACTCGCTCACTCACTCTCACTATGGTTGTTGGCTATTCTGGTGATCATCTGTCCTGAGAAGACGTTAAACTCACTCTCTTGGAGAAGATCAACCTCCGTCCGCAATCAGACTTTAAATGTCTGTCGTAGTTAGTGACACTAAAACCTCGTCCTTGAGAAATGACGTTAAGTTCTCCGCTTTGAAAGAACGTTAAACTTACTCTCTTGAAGAAGGCTAACCTTTGGCTACGCATGCCACGTTTCAAAAGAAGGTAAACTCGGCTTGCACGCAACAGCTACCCGCAGTTATAAGTGCAAGATAGACCCTGAAACGGCTTTAAACTTCTGGTGAGTTTGCTGATTGAGATGTACCATCATGCTGGGGACTGATTATCCCTTCGGGAGTGTTAATCATTAGATTTTCTCATCCGATCCCACAGGATCATTTCTGAAGGCCGCCATGATCTATCACAAGGTCGCACGCGGGTATCGAAACAAAATAAATAAATCTGGTAATGTCGTTTCCGCAGTACGTACCTACATAGACTCGGATTGAGTACCTCCTTCTCCAAGCAGTGTATTCTTGTATATATCTACCCGGAGAAAAAAGTCAGATCATTCAAGCACTTTGAACTTAATTAGCTGTGGTGCAGTTCCGGCAGCTAGATATAGATATGTATACTTCTCTACTTCGGCAAGACGTGATAATACATCCTAGCATTTCTTGGCACCGCGATGAAACTCAACCCGTCGCGAGTCAATTTCTCAGCCAACATCATCACATCCCCATCTGTCCATTTCCACCTCAGCTATCCACTGCCATCGCCACCGCGCCCACTCTCGAACGCGAAACTGTTGAGATTCCATCATCCCACCAATCTCCACTGATCGCGACAACACCCGAAATTCCGAAGCTCGTAACCTAACTACACGCGACGACGACGACGACGATGGCCTCACTGCCTCCGCCTCCGCCCCCTGGATGGCAGGGCATGTCGACGCCCGGTGCTCCGCTACATCCCCCTCCGCCGGGTTATAGGCCACCCGCGGATCCGGCGCAGGCAAAGTTCGATCAGAAGAAGAAGGAGTGGCTGCGGATTCAGAAAAATCGCTTCGGCGAGAAGCGCAAGAAGGGATATGTCGATACCCAGAAGGTGGACATGCCACCGGAGCATCTGCGAAAGATTGTAAGGGACATCGGAGATGTCAGTCAGAAGAAGTTCTCGGCTGACAAGAGAGCCTACCTTGGAGCACTCAAATTCATGGTGAGTAGACTTTTTTTTCCCTTTTTTTTCCTTTTTTTTTTCCGCCTTGCCGATGCTGCACATTCTGTTCAGGCTTTACTGACATCTGGGTTTTGTATTTTCGCTTTTAGCCTCATGCAGTCTTGAAATTATTGGAGAATATGCCCATGCCCTGGGAGAGTGCGCGCGAGGTCAAGGTTCTCTACCACGTGAACGGATGTTTGACGCTCGTGAACGAGATCCCGAGAGTCATCGAGCCTGTATTCCATGCGCAATGGGCCACGATGTGGGTGTGTATGAGGCGAGAAAAGTCGGATCGACGACACTTCAAGCGTATGCGATTTCCTCCATTCGATGACGAGGAGCCACCGCTGTCGTGGAGCGAGAACATAGAGGATGTCGAGCCGCAGGAGCCCATCCAGATGGAGCTTGACGAGCAAGAGGACGCGGCAGTGATTGAGTGGTTCTACGATCACAGACCGCTTCTCGATACGCCGCACGTTAATGGCCCTTCCTACAAAAAGTGGAATCTTGACCTTCCGCAAATCGCCACCCTCTACCGTCTCTCCCACCAGCTCCTCTCGGACATCGTGGACAGAAATTATTTCTACATGTTCGACCGCAATTCCTTTTTCACAGCTAAGGCCCTCAATGTCGCAATCCCTGGCGGACCACGTTTCGAGCCTCTCTACAAAGATGTTGACCCCAATGACGAAGATTTTGGAGAGTTCAATGCGATCGATCGGATCATCTTCCGTTCGCCCATCAGGACCGAGTATCGTGTGGCATTCCCCTACCTGTACAACTCTCTCCCCAGATCGGTGGAACTGTCGTGGTACCATTACCCGCAAATCTGCTACGTACGGACTGAGGACCCCGACCTGCCCGCGTTCTACTTTGATCCCATCATCAATCCAATCTCATCACGCTCGGTGGCGCCAAAGAACCTCACCATATCACATGAGGACGAAGTGTTCGGGTATGGAAATGACGATGACGACTTTGAACTGCCGAAGGAGATCGAGCCGTTTATGGCGGACGAAGAACTCTACACCGAGAACACTTCGCCGGCGATCGCCCTGTGGTGGGCGCCTCATCCATTCGACAAACGCTCCGGAGGGACTGTCAGGGCCGAAGACGTGCCACTGGTAAAGCAGTGGTACCTGGAGCATTGCCCGACGGGCCAGCCTGTGAAGGTTCGAGTGTCGTACCAGAAATTGCTGAAGACCTACGTTCTGAATTCTCTCCACACGAAAACGCAGAAGGCGCAGAATCGGCAGGATCTTTTCCGGACCCTCAAGGGCACCAAGTTCTTTCAGTCCACAACCATCGATTGGGTCGAGGCGGGTTTACAGGTGTGCCGACAGGGTTTCAATATGCTTAATCTTCTGATTCACCGGAAGAATTTGACTTATCTGCATCTGGATTACAACTTCAACCTCAAGCCTGTCAAGACGTTGACTACGAAGGAGCGGAAGAAATCCCGCTTCGGAAATGCGTTCCATCTCATGCGCGAGATTCTTCGTCTGACGAAGCTGATCGTCGATGCCCAAGTTCAATACCGGCTGGGAAATATCGACGCCTTCCAGCTTGCCGATGGTATCCTCTACGCTTTCAACCATGTCGGCCAGTTGACCGGCATGTACCGATACAAGTACAAGCTCATGCACCAAATCCGTGCCTGTAAGGATCTGAAGCATTTGATCTACTACCGCTTCAACTCTGGACCAGTGGGCAAGGGACCTGGATGTGGGTTTTGGGCTCCGGCATGGCGTGTCTGGCTTTTCTTCATGAGGGGTATCTTGCCCTTATTGGAGAGATGGCTAGGCAACCTGTTGGCGAGACAGTTCGAGGGCCGTCACAGCAAGGGCGTCGCGAAGACCGTCACCAAGCAGCGTGTCGAATCCCATTTCGATCTGGAGCTTCGTGCGGCTGTCATCCACGACATCACGGACATGATGCCGGCGGGCATGAAATCGAATAAAGTCAACACTGTCCTGCAGCATCTTAGTGAGGCGTGGCGATGCTGGAAGAGTAACATTCCTTGGAAGGTTCCCGGCTTGCCGGCGCCTATCGAGAATGTCATCTTGCGATATGTCAAGAGTAAGGCTGATTGGTGGGTCAGCGTTGCTCACTACAACAGAGAACGCATAAGACGCGGCGCTACTGTGGATAAAACTGTCGCTAAGAAGAATCTTGGGCGGCTGACGCGGTTGTGGCTCAAGGCGGAACAGGAGAGACAACACAACTATATGAAGGACGGTCCATACGTGTCTTCAGAGGAGGCTGTCGCCATCTACACTGCCGCTGTGCACTGGTTAGAATCCAGGAAGTTTTCGCCGATACCATTCCCCAGTGTCTCCTACAAGCATGACACCAAGATCTTGATTCTGGCTCTGGAGCGTTTGAGAGAAGCTTACTCGGTCAAGGGCAGGCTCAACCAAAGTCAACGTGAGGAGTTGGCTTTGATAGAGCAGGCATACGACTCCCCCGGAACTACCCTTACTCGTATCAAGACCGCTCTGTTGACTCGGCGAGCGTTCAAGGAGGTCGGCATCGATATGAACGACAACTACAGCACCATTAACCCCGTGTACGATGTCGAGCCTATCGAGAAGATCACCGATGCATATCTTGATGCCTACCTCTGGTACCAAGCGGACCAGCGTCATCTCTTCCCCGCCTGGATCAAGCCATCCGATTCCGAGGTCCCACCGCTGCTTGTTTACAAATGGGCCCAAGGGATCAACAACCTTCACAAGGTGTGGGAAACGGCCGACGGTGAATGCAACGTCTTGCTCGAAACCCAACTCTCCAAGGTTTACGAGAAGATCGATATTACCTTCCTGAACCGCTTGCTCCGACTGATCATGGACCACAATCTCGCGGACTACATCACTGCGAAGAACAACGTTGTCCTCAACTATAAGGACATGAACCATACCAACATGTATGGTCTGATCCGTGGTCTTCAGTTCTCCGCTTTTGTGTTCCAGTACTACGGAATGATATTGGATCTGCTGGTCCTTGGATTGGAGCGCGCGTCAGAGATCGCGGGTCCGCCACAGCGTCCGAACGAATTCTTGCAGTTCCAGGATCTCAACACGGAGGCTAAGCATCCCATCCGTCTTTACACCAGATACATCGACCGCGTTTGGGTGTTCTTCCGGTTCACTGCGGATGAGGCTCGCGACTTGATTCAGCGCTTCCTTACTGAGAACCCCGACCCCAACTTTGAGAACGTGATTGGCTACCGGAACAAGAAATGTTGGCCTCGGGATTCTCGGATGCGACTGATGCGCCACGACGTGAACTTGGGACGCGCCGTGTTCTGGGATCTCAAGAACAGATTGCCGCGTTCCGTGACGACCATCGAGTGGGATGAGACGTTCGCCAGTGTGTACAGCCGAGACAATCCTAATTTGCTCTTCTCCATGTGCGGATTCGAGGTCAGGATCTTACCGAAGTCCCGAAACCAAAACGAGGAGTTTCCTGTTAAGGATTCAGTCTGGTCCTTAGTAGACAATAGTTCAAAAGAGCGGACGGCCCATGCATTCCTCAAGGTTACTGAGGAGGACATCCAGAAGTTCAACAATCGGATCAGGCAGATCTTGATGAGCTCGGGGAGTACTACCTTCACCAAGATCGCCAACAAGTGGAACTCGGCCTTGATCGCTCTTTTCACCTACTACCGCGAGGCCGCCATCTCTACAGAGCCTCTCCTCGACACAATCGTGAAATGTGAGACAAAGATCCAGACACGTGTCAAGATTGGATTGAACTCGAAGATGCCATCCCGTTTCCCACCGGCGGTCTTCTACACGCCGAAGGAATTGGGTGGGTTGGGTATGATCTCGGGAAGTCACATCTTGATTCCCACGAGTGACCGGAGGTGGAGTAAACAGACGGACACCGGAATCACTCATTTCCGTTCCGGCATGACGCACGATGAGGACGTTCTTATCCCCAACATCTTCAGGTACATTCAAACCTGGGAGTCGGAATTCATCGATTCGGCACGTGTTTGGTCCGAGTATGCGCAGAAGAGGCAGGAGGCCAACCAGCAGAATCGCCGATTGACCTTGGAGGATTTGGAGGATTCATGGGATCGTGGTATTCCCAGAATCAACACGCTGTTCCAGAAGGACCGTAGCACGCTGGCGTTTGACAAGGGTTGGCGCGTTCGTACGGAGTTCAAGATCTATTCCATGATGGTTGGTGCTTGCCGGTTCCATTGCCTGTGGATTTTGCTAATGGGTGTGTAGAAATCTAATCCCTTCTGGTGGACATCGCAACGTCACGATGGCAAACTGTGGAACTTGAACGCCTACCGAACCGATGTCATTCAAGCGTTGGGAGGTGTAGAGACCATTCTCGAGCACACCCTCTTCAAAGCGACCGCATTCCCCAGCTGGGAGGGTCTCTTCTGGGAGAAAGCCTCTGGTTTCGAGGAGAGTATGAAGTTCAAGAAGTTGACCAACGCTCAGCGGTCCGGTCTCAACCAGATCCCCAACCGTCGGTTTACGCTCTGGTGGAGTCCTACCATCAACAGAGCCAACGTCTACGTCGGTTTCCAGGTTCAGTTGGATCTTACTGGTATCTTCCTTCACGGAAAGATCCCGACTTTGAAGATTTCCCTGATTCAAATCTTCCGTGCCCATCTGTGGCAGAAGATTCACGAGTCCGTAGTTATGGATTTGTGCCAGGTCTTCGATCAGGAACTCGAGAGCTTGGGTATCGAGACGGTTCAGAAGGAGCAGATCCATCCTCGAAAGTCGTACAAAATGAACAGTTCCTGCGCCGATATCCTCCTGTTCGCCGCCTACAAGTGGAATGTCACCAGGCCCAGTTTACTTCACGACACAAAAGACACTATCGAACAGAACTCAACCAATAAGTTCTGGGTCGACGTTCAGCTACGATACGGAGATTACGACAGTCACGATGTGAGTCGATATGTGCGCGCCAAGTTCCTCGACTACACTACGGATTCGCTTTCGATCTATCCGTCGCCCACTGGTGTGATGATTGCAATCGATCTTGCGTACAATCTCTACGATGCTTACGGCCAGTGGTTCCCAGGTTTGAAGCAACTCATCCAGCAGGCTATGGCCAAGATTATGAAGGCCAACCCGGCTCTGTACGTCCTGCGTGAGCGTATCCGCAAGGGTCTGCAGTTGTATGCGTCCGAGAGCAACCAGGAGTTTTTGAACTCTCAGAACTACTCCGAACTTTTCAGCAATCAGATTCAGCTATTCATCGACGATACAAATACGTACCGTGTGACTGTACACAAGACTTTTGAGGGCAATTTGACGACAAAGCCTATCAACGGTGCTATCTTCATTTTGAATCCTCGCTCCGGACAATTGTTCTTGAAAATCATTCACACTTCCGTCTGGGCCGGTCAGAAGCGTCTTGGCCAGTTGGCAAAATGGAAGACGGCAGAGGAAGTAGCCGCTTTGATTCGCTCGCTGCCCGTCGAAGAACAACCGAAACAGCTCATTGTGACGCGAAAGGGTCTCCTCGATCCCCTCGAGGTCCACCTTCTCGACTTTCCCAACATCTCGATCCGCGCGTCTGAGCTGCAGTTGCCTTTCCAGGCGGCCATGAAGATCGAGAAGCTAGGAGATATGATTCTGCGTGCCACCGAACCGCAGATGGTGTTATTCAACCTCTACGATGACTGGACTAAGTCGGTATCTTCGTACACGGCGTTCTCCCGGTTGATCTTGATTCTCCGTGCGTTGCACGTCAACCAGGACAAGACCAAATTGCTGCTCAGGCCTGACAGAACCGTCATCACACAGGAGCACCACATCTGGCCATCGCTCTCCGACGAGGACTGGGTCAAGGTTGAGACTCAACTACGCGATCTCGTCCTGAACGACTACGGTAAAAAGAACAATGTCAATGTTTCCAGTTTGACGAGTAGCGAAGTCAGGGATATCATTTTGGGTATGGAGATTAGTGCGCCATCCATGCAGCGCCAGCAAGCCGCCGAGATCGAGAGTCAGCAGCAGGAGCAGGCGCAATTGACCGCTGTTACAACCAAGACAACGAACGTACACGGCGATGAAATGATTGTCACGACCCAGACGGCATACGAACAGCAGGCATTCGCATCCAAGACCGAATGGAGGAACCGCGCTATCGCTTCGAGCAATCTGAGGACTCGTGCGAACAACATTTACATATCGTCCGACGACATCGCCGACAATGGGCAGTACACGTACATCATGCCCAAAAACATCCTCAAGCGATTCATCACCATCTCGGATCTTCGCATGCAAGTCGCCGGATTCCTTTATGGCTCATCGCCTCCGGATAACGATCAGGTCAAAGAGATACGTTGCGTTGCCATGGTTCCGCAGATCGGTGGGCTCAATAGCGTCCAACTCCCGCATAAGCTGCCGCAGCACGAGTACCTCACCAAGGAAAATGGATTGGAACCTCTCGGATGGATCCACACCTGGGCACAGCCACACGAAGCCCCGCATCTTAACGCCTTTGACACGACACAACACGCAAGGATGATGGCGGCGCACCCGGAATGGGACAAGAAGACTATCACCATGACTGTCTCTTTCAAGGCAGGATCGGTATCTCTGGCTGCCTACAGTCTTACGCCAGCTGGCTTCGAGTGGGGCGCTCAGAACAAGGACATGGGTAACGATATGCCTCCCGGCTTCCAGAAGAATATGGGCGAGAAATGTCAGCTCCTCCTTTCGGACAAGATTATGGGATACTTCCTTGTCCCCGAGAGCGGTATTTGGAATTACTCTTTCCTTGGGGCTGTGTTCGGTGCCGAGGCGGAGAAAAGACCGTACCATGTCAAGATCGATACGCCACTGGATTACTACGCGGACGTGCATCGTCCCCTGCATTTCCAGAGCTTTGATCGGTTGGAAGATATTTGGGTAGATCGGACTGATAATTTCGAGTAATCAGTAGTCGGGCGGTGGTTAGTGGTTGTAGAGGAAGGAGCGGCAGCAAAATGATGAAAATGGGATCCGATTGGTTGGGTTGGGCTAGGACTGTATGTTTATATTGTACATGAATTTTTGGGCTCGTTCGTTTCTGGTTTCTGCGAATTCCTTTGTACTGCATTCATACTGTGGCGAGATGTTGGCTGTGATCTCGGATTAGATGTCTTCAGGCCCTGTTTGGTTGCGCAACCTACGGTTCAAAACTCGCGTTTTTGTACATGGGAAATTTCTTTTTCTGAGGTCGTGGTTTCTCTCGGGTGGAAACTTCTAAAAATATGGTGCAACCAAATACTTAGGGCCTAGACTAGATAGTGAGCATTTGAGATTACTTGTGAAACGTTGCACCTTGCTGACACCCCGCCGCAATCATGACGCAATCTACCCTCGCGGCCTAATGCTTGAGTGATAAATAACCATCTTGGGCCCGACCAGCAGCCAGCAGCACTTGACCCACGTCCACCATCGGTCCTATTTACACTCCTATTCCACCAGCGCATGTCCTTCCTCAAGTCGTTCTTCCGCCCATTCACCACAATGACCACCCCCACCGGAAGCAACATCCGAAATCTGCCCCCCAATACGGCCAAGGCCATCTTCGCCGCTGGCTGTTTCTGGGGCGTCGAGCACCTCTTCCGCAATCACTTCTCGCTCCTGGATACGCGCGTCGGATACATCGGCGGAATTTCGGCGGACCCCACCTACTCAACTGTCTGCGGCGGCACCACCGGCCACGCCGAGGCGGTGCTGCTGCTCTACGACCCGGAGAAGATACGCTACGCGGAGCTGGTCGAGTTCTTCGCGCGCATGCACGATCCTACGACGGAGAATAGACAGGGCGGCGATGTCGGCACCCAGTACCGCTCCGCCGTGTTCACGTTCGACGATGAGCAGGAGAAGATCGCCAAGGACGTGCTCAAGGCGGCGGAAAAACAGTGGTACGGCAGGCCCCTGGCGACAAAGGTGACCCCCGCTGGACAGTGGTGGAACGCGGAGGAGTATCACCAGCGCTATCTCGAGAATAGTAGGTCCATCTGTCTCTCTGTGCGTGTGTGCGGCGATGGAGGCTAATCGGTGTCGGTAGCCCCGGGAGGTTATGAGTGTCCGGCCCAGTATGTCACCCTTACTCTCCACTAGATGATTGTCCCGCGCGCTAATGGGTGGGGTGCTAGTTACGTTCGCACGTTCCCGCCGCTGAACGTCGAGGAGAAGCAGTGATCTGTGGGACAGAGACAGTGTTGTGGTCGACGTGCTGTCCTATCGACCTTAGTATAATTAGTATTGAATTCGGACCCAGGTTATGCACGGAATTGCTCAGGAACCTCGAACATTGGCAGCTGTAGATCGATATCGATACTTGCTGGCCCGCGCTTAATCGCCATCGCGACTCTAAAACAACCCATCGATATCCTCCAACCAGGTAGAGGGGTGAGTAAATCGCTATTGCCGACTGTGCCAGTAGGCACATCAGTACCCGCTTCTCTGCAATGGATTTCTCCAGGCTCTCCGGATCCTCAGTCATGTTACGCAGGTTTGCGGTGGAATTCCTGCTATTGCGGATGCAGCCATGCCGTTTGCAGCCAGTGGGGGAGTGTCTCTTCGCGGCTTCAGTGGTGGCAGATAACGGAAGGCACCACATCTACGGTCCAGCCACGGGTCCGCAATCGTAGTGTGCTCTACTCTTGCATGCGCGAAACCGCTTCGACCGCTGCTCGACGTTGCATCTCCATCGTATATGTACATACATTCCTTCATAATGCCGACACCGTATAACCCGTGATTGTCAGCACGAACATTGTATACGATGCACACACTCCCCGTAATTGACGAATCAAAGTCCAAAGGTCCAAGTTCGAGTGCTTTGCAACTGTCGTAACCAACTGCCAAACATAACTCTCCCCCGTCGAGATCACGCGGGAACCCCAGGAAACTATTGATCGCGAAATGCGGCCATGCATACATACATCACAAAAAATGAGTACGAATGTCCGCAGAAGGAAGTGCGAGAGGTTCGATGACAGATGTCTGTCCTATACGTCACATGGATTCTGATAACCGACGAGAGTTGGCCGAGCATTGTGTGATCTCGCGGCGCTTGACTGTGTGGTCTGATGTGTCCGAGCTTCCGCCGACGATCCAGGAGGCGGCGAACAGATGCGAAGTATGGTGTGTTCCTTGATGTTGTCGGAGCCATCACGAATGGGTACCATCGCCATAAGGAGCTCTTCGGAGTTGCCCGCCCCATTTGGATTCCTCCTCCTGGATGGTCCGGAAAGACTGCCGACTCCCCCACCCCTGAGTGGTATATGTTTCCTGTCTGTTTGGCTCCACATACAAGCAGGTAGGGCTGCCCGGCACGTGGTTTCTGGCGGGAAAGCCCGGTATGTGGAAAGAATATCTGACCACTCCTGGGAAATATTTACGACTACAACTATAGGCGGTTTGGTCTTAGCTTATCCTCTAGAGACCACTCAGTCTCACAGTCCTAAACTTCCGTTCACTCATCCACCCCTCGACTAGTGATTCTCACTCCCCGGATCTCTTTCTCTTGCCCAACAGCATCACTGCGACTGGGAGCATGTACTGTTTCCCTGAGGCAGGCTGGGCGAAATTACAGCGGCCAAAGGTACGATGGTTTTCGACGCAGTGCTGCACGCCCCCAGGAGAAACAAGGGGTCGCCCACGAACGGAGCCGGAATGTGCCGGCAGAATTCTTACTTTACTTGCCGAGCAGGCTGGCTCTCCCCGGAGAACTCTGGAGGCAGATCGTCCGGCTTGCGTTTCCCTAGAACTCTAGAGAGAGAACGTCATTTTATTTCGCATACGGCCTAGTCAGAGACTACGGCGAACACACCACACTCCTTCCCCGCCCGCCCTGGTCGACCAGAGGGGCTCTGCCACCAGTTCTATGCGGCGCAATTGCCTGCCAAAGACTGTCGAGCGGCAAGAGACACATGGTAAGGACCGGCGGCTGACAAGGAAATATCACCCCTCCGAGCCCCAGCTCTTCCTCCGACGCCTCGCTGCTCGCGCGGTTCTTCTCCCCGCCAGCCCTCCTCTTGAGGCGAGTCAGAGAGGCGGGGAGAGGGAGCTTGCGTGTTCATATCGGTCGGTGTGCCGGAGCCACTCGACGCCGTGTCGGTCTGGTTCGTCTTCCGCAGTCTTGGCCCACTCATCGGCCACCTCATTCTCCTCGATCCCAGAGTGCGCAGGGCACCACCAACTCTCTACCGGGCAGTCAATCCTGTCGCGGACCGCGCGGGCGTGTAAGGCGTGTCGCTGGCCTGGTCCGATTTTACAGCTCTCCCATTCGGCGCTTGGCGGGCTGGGCATCGGCGAATATCGTGATCCGCTCCAGCTTAGCTCCCACCGTTGCCGGCGGGCAGCTCTTACTTCCAAGGCTCGAGCGATTGCCATCCACTCCGCGCCAAATTCCTCCTGGCTGGGTCCGAGGTGGGTCTTTAAGCCCCGCCACTCGCGTCCCTTCTTCCAGGCCACCGAGTATTCGCATGCTGCGTTGTCAAAGCGCGATCCGCCAGTCCACATGGCGAGCCCGGGATGGCTCCTCTCTGCGTCTGCTAATGCCGTGGCTCTCTCAGTGCTCGCTAGGGCTGAAACTTATCGGTTCTGCAGACATTTCCACGCTACCGAGTGACAATGGTTGCTTGTGCTGCGAGGTAGTGACACCGTGCATCGAGGACAGCCCCAGCCTTTGCCCGCGTAGTCAAAGTAGCCCACCTCCTCTGGGGCCATGTCTTGTGACTGCCTCTGCCGCGGTTCGAGTGTGGCGCGGTGGAACTAGCTCGACAGTCCGAACTTGATGTTGCTGAATCGCAGCTGAGTTGTAAGAAGTCGGTGCCGGCGAGGAGATGTACGCTAGCCGGCCGGAGCTTGGAAGGGAGGCGAAGAGCTGGGGCGTGGTGAAAAATGAAAGTCCCTGCCGAGGAGAAGAGGAGGATCAGCACCCTGTGTGATCGCCTCCCCAGACGACTAAGGGTTCCCTGATGCCATGGCGAGTGGTGTTTAGATATTGGTTTGACTACGGACCAACCACCATTCGTTCGGACGTGTCGTTCCGACACGATACTGTTGCAGTTCTGTGTTCCGCAGAACGTCGATGGTGCCTTGAGGCCGGGGAATACCGCAGCAAACAACAACAGCGACACCGGCGTGGTCAGCACTATGTACGTGTTGCTGCATGCGGCCATGTGCTCGCGTGCGCTGACATTTTTGACGCACAAAGTAACGGCCCTACCCGACAGAAAGGAGGGGAAGGAGTGGACGGAGATGTGTAAGCACTGGCGACATGGGACTTTGTGGTGATTCAATCCTACGCTTGATCGTGGCGTCGTGGCGCCCATCGGCCGTCGAGAATTGCCACGCAGCAGCTACAGACAAATTGTTTATTCACTTGCTCCAAAAGTGCAAACGATCGCCGATGTGTGATGAAGCTACCCCTCACGGACCGGAGCAGGATCATCGCACAAGACAAGCATCGGCCCGACTGCCCACCGGCATGAAAGTGCACGGGCAGAAGTCGCCCGAGGCGGGCGTGTCGTGTAACTGCATTGCTGTCGACAGCCCTACATTCACACAGGCGCTCCCCCCAGAGGGCGTCTCGCTGGATCCTCGACACCGCATTCTGCATCCAGGAAGCAGACCACGAACTCGATCGCCCGTGAGCACGCAACCCGAACTTCTCGCGGCTTTTACTCCACTTCGGAGACGCTAGACAGACAGCATGGCGCGTGCTGCGGCGGCACAGCTCGGGCCACACTGCACGGCCCTGACAGAGCACACGCCCACAACTCAGGCGTGGGCGGTCGATCTCCCGTTCTGCGGTCAGTGCCGACCTCTGTTACAGACACGAACACCGGCCGCAGTATCCGGACAAAGAAAAGCACCTTTTGTAGCTGTTCACCTACGTGGACTTGTCGCATGTCGAGTGCCGTGTATCTCGCACTGCCCTTTGGGGCAGCGGGGTCCGAGGGGTGCCGCCATCCACCTCGTTCTTTATCGATAAGTTGGGACACGTAGTGAAAAGGATCACCTCGCGGTCGAGGCATATTCGAGCTGCAGATTTTCATGCTTTCCCGCGACCGAGCTCCCAGAACAGCTGCTGTAGACGGCGTGATTGCCTAATTGTTATCGGATTGGTGGCGGCGGCTTCCCGCGCCGGCAGGCTGCCGCACAGTGCGTTGCGGAAGACGAAAGCGCCACTGCTTGAGCCGCCGCCGCGAGCAGACATTTCGGACGAACTGGTCAGCTAATCCGTCCTGTCCTGTTCCGTGGGCTCCGTTAGAGTTCTGCACCTGGGCCACATACTGGCCCCGTACGGCCGTAGATTCTCTGGGGCACGGCCGAGTGAGCGATTATGTCCGGCCACGTATTAGTAACCGTGTAACACCAAACGCTGTTCCAACCTCACCCTTTACCTCCCCAAAAAACATCCCCCGCCCTGACAACACCAAAAGGAACCGCCCCCTAGTCGACACACTACTCTACCCCGCACGCAACGGCAATCGCAATGGATGGGTCAAAAGAGCGGGCGAAGAAGATCAAGAAGCCATTCTACCTCAAAAAGGCAGACGTGGATCTCGACGGCTACAGAAAGGAGCTTCAGGATCAGTCGCCGGCCTATCTGGCGCAACGCGCGGTGGCGGCCCTGAAATCCTCTCGCCAGTTCCACATCTACCTGCTACTGCAGAGTGTGGCGGCCTTCTGCGGGTATGGGCAGGTGATGATGTGTATCGGTGCGTACCGTCGCTTGTCTTCTGATTGGTCCGGCCGACCCTACCAGCACATGCAGGAGCTCACCACTGCTTGGTTCGCCGCTCTGCATGGAAGTGCACGAGCGGGATAGCAGGTATCTTGTGGATGTTCTACGTCAATACTGGAACACGGAAGAACGGAGAGATGAGCGCGTACTCTCTATTTAATCCGAACGTCGAGGCGTACGTACCTCCCCAGATATCCAGCCTGTCCATGGGGTCAGCATACCGCCGAGATGGAGGTTTGAATGCTGAAAGAAATATCTGCACTCTCAAGGATCGATGGGGCAACAAACATGGAGTATCTCGACAGGGAGATGAGGAGGCAGCTGTATTGAGGAGAAGTAGGGCCGTTCTCGGAGAAGCAGGTCTGAATCAGCGCACCCAATTCTTGGGGCGGTGGGATTCGGTGGTCGCGCTCAATTGGGTTGTTCCTTTTTCTTTTTTTCTTTTTCTTTTTTGCTTTATCCGCGCTTTAGACGAAATCCAAGAGGTTGATGGAGAACTGGACTCAGACATCTGCACGACCACAACCGGCTTTATTCCTGCTGGAGTTCGTCCAGGATTGGGTGAAGGATGTTTCCATCTTGCTGCCCCCTCAAGCATCGGCGGGTCATCAATGCTTATGGCCATCCTCAAGTCTTGGCGAAGCTTCGATCTCTGGGTTCCACGTGAACCTCAAGCACCCACCAGTCCCCACAGATTGAGATTGGCATGGATTCTCCATGGATCTCCGAACAAAGCCCACTGGAGCGGCGTCATTGTTTTGCACTCGGGTAGCCGCAAAGGTTGCAGTCGCCGCCCCCGCTGATAGTGGTGACCATATCTGCGGCCTAGCGGCCTTTCAAAAAAAAACAATGTTTGTTTCCCCAGCGCGATGGTAATCTCGTTTCTGCTCTCTTTGTGCTTCGTGCTGACCGAAAGGCAACCCGCAGGGGAGAGCTCGGCCATATACTGATTACCTCCGGGGGCGGCGAATGCCCATGTAGGCCGTTGTCCGGAGCATTGTTTTTTGGTCTGGTGGAAGTGGTCGTCGCTCGGGCGTCTTAGCGTTCGGGGGACGATATCAGTAGAACATATGGCCATTTAGCGAGGGCTACTCGCGGATGCTGATCAACATCCAGGTCCCTCGTTGAAGGGTGTTGCACTATGCACACGAGGGAGCCCCGCCGGTCAAGCCGATCGGGTATCGCGTTTTTGTCTGGCCATCACCCCGCCAGAGGAGATTGCAAGGTTACCCTCAGTTCTGTCGACAAGCCCATCTCGCTGTTGCACAAACTCAGGATCACGATATTTCATCCCCAGAATCCAGCTCAGTGTATCAGGGGCACTTGTGACCGGAGGGCAACAATGATACGGCTCCAGGCATCCTCACGCTGCTTCGCCGACGGTGTATTGCCGGTTTGTTTCTATGTCATTCTGCCACCCCTTACCCGCTATTAACCCTCCCTCCTCCACCCCCCCCCCGCCCAGCGCTCCCTTCCTCTACCCCAGAATTTCAACATACTCCTGCAGGTCGACCTCCACATATATAACCTCCTTGGAGCTAGGTGTGTTGTGTGCGTCAGTCCGCAATCAGAAGCACTTTAAGAGGCTACCCTCCCCCACTTCCTCCCAACTTCACGTTCCCCATGTTTCGTACGCATCTTCTTCAACCAACCGCCAAACCAAAACCCGAATTACACTCCACTCTTTATCCTCGACCGCACGATACTTCTGGTAAGTCGGACGCCACTTCCCTTGCCGCTGCCACCACCTTGATGCCACGCTTCCTGACCGAGCTCGAGGGAGCTTCGCTGAATGGCTGGTCATTGGCTACCCCCAACAAAGAGCAAGGCGCACTGACAATCCATTATAGAAAGCGCAGAACCTGGGAGCATGTCCACGCCGACGCACCAGACCTGGGACCTTCCAAGTCCCCCAGCTTCGACGGTGTTCAGCGAAAGCTGGCGCATGGCGGGATACCACCCTCTCAGTCCGCAGGAGGCCCCGTCCATAGCATTCCCTTCGCCGCACAGAGAACCAAACTCCGAAGGTTTTACGTCGCCCGTCATGGCAGACTCCGCTGTGCATATGCAGAGCGCACCGGCGCTCCCATGGTCCCCGCAGATGCAGTACTCTTCCTTCGCGCACACGCCGGTCCAGGAGTGCGCGTACCTACCCTCGCCGGTGTCGGTATCGACGTCCCCCTTCAGTCCGAAGGAATTCAAATCGTTTTCGCCGGCGGACGATGCCACGGTCTTCCAGCCCCAGCCGATGAACAACTACATGCACTCAGCTCTCTATTGCGCCGACTGGCAGCAGCCGTTGCGCCAGCCGCTGGCCAGCCCCCATGCCGGGTTCCTATCGCCGCATCTGTCGCTCTCGTCGTCGTCCCGCAGCAGCTCATCGCTGTCGTCTGCAGGCACCTCCTACTACCCTGGTCATCACCTGCCGGCTGCCAGCACCCCGCCTTTGAGCGCAAAAGCTTCACCGGGATTCGGACGTGCGACAGAACCACCGGAAGCGAGCAGCCGCAGACTTGAAGCCGGCGCCGATAGTGGTAGTGGTAGTGGTAGTGGTGGTAGTGGCGGTAGTGGCGGTGGTGGTGGCAGTGGCCGTGATCCGGTCTGTGGGCCGCCATCCAGCTTCCCGGCTGACCAGAGCGAGGACAATTCGAAGCAGCCGCCATATGCCATCATCATCTACGATGCCTTGATGAGCGTTCCGGACAAGAGAATGGTGCTAGCGGACATCTACAACTATTTCAGATGGCGAATGCCTGCCCGTGCGGCGCGTGACGGGGGATGGAAGAACTCTATTCGCCACAACCTCTCTATGAATGGGGTAGGCTGGCCATTTACCTCTTCTTTCCCTCCGTACGTCTGTGTTCGCTAACTCGGTGGGCTTGTAGGCTTTCATCAAGGAGGCTCGGCAGTCTCATGATAATGTCAAGAGATACATCTGGGTTCTGTCGAAAGAGGCGCAGGAGCTCGGTGTGCGCTCGACCACACGCTACAGAAGAACGGCGCCGCGCACTATAAAGCGGCTGCAGAACGCCCGCAGAAAGGTGGCGACTCGCAGCGCGACGAAGAACAAGAGAGAACCTGTCCCGATGTCGCCGCAGCATCTGAGGGGCGCAAGCATCGAGTGGAATGCGACGCCGCCCCCACTGCTGCTGGCCCCTGCTGCCGCCCAACATCCCGTCGAATATCCTGAGGATGCTGACGTCGAATATCCTGAGGCTGCTGCTGCTTCGGAGAATGGAAGCAGCAGCAGCAGCAGAGACAGTACCCCGTATTCGCCAGGCCCCGTGATGAAGACACCGGCGTCAGACGATATGGAGCTCGACCTGCCGTACCTTCTGCCCAGGCCCTGTCTGACCGACGACACCACCAGCCTCCGCGACGTGTACACGGAATCGGTGATCAAGGAGGAAGAGGCTTCGTCTCCGCCATTCCTGATGGACGAGGAGCCCGTTCCCGGATGCTTCAACGACACGGTGTTCACTGACAATGCGCTGCTGGTCCGCACCGGAGGCGAGTGGCATCACCTACCATGGCCGAGCTCTCCAGCCAGATCGTCGTTCGAGGAGGAGTACACCCTCATCAGGGATAGCTCCTGCAGCTACAGCGATGACTTTGACGCTTAACCCGGACGGTTGTCGTCTCGCACTGGGCCGGCCTACTGCGCTTTTTTCTTCCCCCCTTCTTATGGCCTCCGCTTCCTTTGTGTGCGTCCTTGGCGGCGTTGGGGCTGGCTGGAGGGGAGAGGAAGTGTGTTTGCTCGCTCGATGTTGTGGCTTTTCTTTCCTTCCTTGTCCTTCCTTTTCTTTGGGGCTTCCATGCATAGAAATATCTTGTGGCGTTTCAGCTTCTTTTTTTTTTCTTTTTTTTTTCTTCTTCTTGTTTTACACTTGGCTATACGCAAATTCCTTCGCTTTTTTTTATATTTGGTACTGTACCTTGGATGTACACTTGAATTCTCATCTCGCATCACCTCACCACATCCTACGTTCATGCCCGCCTGCTTCACCTTTTCTCCCTACATATGCTTCCCATCTCTGATCCCTTCTGCCATCCTTCTTCTCTTACATAGCATATACTGTATCTGGACTGTTGGCATTCTGCTTCGCTGCACACGAAACATAGAATAGAATAGAATAGAATCTAGAGCACCTTTCCCGGCGCCCTGCCCACCAGTCTGCCACCCGGACGTTAAACGAGCGGAGGCGGAGGAATGCAGAGTATGCCCTTCGCTTCCTCCTCCATCTCCACCTCCACGGCCGAACATTCCGCACAGACACTGCATCCCGGGGTTCGGATGAAACACCTCTGGCCAGCGAGTCAATGTGCGACCCAGTCCGGTCGAGCAGACAACCCCCCCCCCCCCCTTTCACGGAGTTGACGGACGTGCATAATCAGCACTTCAGCCCAGCCCCCTTGCCTTTCCACCGGCGCACGCAGCTACATCGCTTCAGCCAGCAAGTTCGTCCAGTCCAGTCCAGTCCAGCCCTGCCGCCACCGTTCAACCGTCCAGTGATCCGCGTGCAACCGCATATAATATATGTATACTGTATACTACCCTCCCCTCCCCCCCCCCCACACACACACCCATGCCCATGCCCGCGCAGAGACATGCGAGGAGAGCCAGTCCGTACGTCCGCAACCGGAAGTGTTCTGGAACGCGTCCGTCCGTCCGTCCGCCCGTCCATCCTTCCGTGGAGCCGCGGATCCCGGAACCCAGCAGCAGCCGCGGTCGGCTCGGCTGGGTTGGGCTGGACTGGGCTGGACTGGGCTAGGCTGGGCTGGGGGCTTCCGTAAATGTTGCAGTATGTACTCCACCATCCCCCACACGCACGCGTCCAGTCGCGATGGCGGAGTACGGAGGAAGGGAGCGGGAGACGTCGCATCTCGTTGCCGCCACCGCTGCCGGGGACACGGAAACGTTGCCGCCGTGTCGCCGCTCGTCCCGGATCTTACCCACCGTGCTGCGCGATCGATCGGAGATTATACTGCTGCTGCTGCTGCTGCTGCTGCGGTACGGTACGCGTGTGTGTAGACATGTTGCTGTGCGATGCGATGCGATGCGATGTGATGTGATGTGATGTAAGGTGATGTAAGGTGAGGTGAGGTGAGGTGGGGCTGCGACGGCGGAGTTGGAAGCGATGCGCGCTACATGGTCTGCGTAGATATCTACGACCGAGTCTGCTTTGCTCGCGGGAGGGTAAGCACTAGCCGTCCGCCGCAGGAGAGCAAGCACGTGATGCTATGTATGTATGTATGTATGTATGTAACGGGAGGACGTGTGTAGGTATGAGGTATGTACATATGAATGTCAAGCCTGTCTGCGGACGGCATAGTCTACATAGAGTACTCTACATGCATAGGTAACTAGCACCAGACGGGGCTGTCTCTTCTCCATGCGGAGCGGCGTTCCAAACCAAGGAGAATAAGCGAACGAGCGGGAAAAAGCGGGAAAGCGAGGCCGGCCCGTTCCACATCTACATTAGAGAGATATGCACATGTCTCGATGTGTAGATAGTCTACGCAGATACTCTACACACATACATACTCTAGATACATACATACATATGCACATACCTACATCAGCCAGCGCCAGCACGCCCGCACGCCCGCTTGCCCGCCCGAGCTAGCTGCATACATACACGCCTTGCTCCACTCCGCTTAGCGCGGAATTGGAATCGCTGGTTGCGGAACCCGGTCCGGTCCGGTCGATCGATTCCGATTGCTGTGCCATGCCCCATTCGTTCGTGTGGAGGCAGGGGCGGCATGTTCCGACAAAAATTGATGGGACACATACTTCTACACACCTGATTAGATATCCGTCCCATTCACGCTGCCAACGAGACGGACGGACGGACGGACGGAGGTGTGGTGTCGTCGAGCGCGCGTACTCCGGTAGCAACCGCAGAGCGTCGATGCGTGGAGGAAACGTCGCCAGCGAGAGTACTCTGCTCTACATACTCTAGATATCTATGTCCTGGCCGGCTGGACCGGACTGGACGGTCCGTGTTGCTGGACGCACACGCACGGCCTATCGAGATTCCTAGATAGGCATCGCTGCCGGGGGGGGGGGCCCCCCGCCC
>Ga0307516_10002001_pt1 | contig 27859 bp, 38 predicted proteins | sample 19_EM_MG_FD_203310 | JGI IMG/M metagenome (GOLD analysis project Ga0307516, IMG submission 203310) | Populus trichocarpa ectomycorrhiza microbial communities from riparian zone in the Pacific Northwest, United States - 19_EM | ecosystem: Host-associated > Plants > Roots > Unclassified | place...
AGAGTAAGGGATAAGGTGTGAAAAGATAACCATATGGGGAAGTGTCTGATTGGTGTGGTAAACACATGTTAGACATGTGCCCACCCTTGAACTTTATAATATTGTCCACAAGGCCAAACAATGATGGAATGGAAAAGAATAGATAGTTTGTTTAATAAGATGAGAGAGGCATAGTTGATAAGATGAGATGAGATAAGACAAGAGGCTGTTCCATAACACTTAAAGTGTTTCCTCAGGAAACACCAAAAGATACACTAATCTCTCATCCAATCAGAGAGCTATTTTGTAATGTTTTCTAAGGAAATACTTTAAGTAATTCTTTAATTGGTGTTTTGTTTGGAAACATTTTAAGAATTTCTATAAGATTCACTAATTAGAAACACAAAAGGTATTTCTGTGAGATATACTATAAACAGAAAAACCAAAAGTTACACAATATATATTTCTTTCAGTGTATCTGCAAGAAACACTCAGAGAAATACTTTTTGTGCCTTCAAGAAAGCCACAGAAAGATACACTTTGAGTGTATCTTCTAGTATATCAAAAGATATACTTTTATTATATTCAATAGAAACACTGGTAAAGAAAAACAAAACATATATTTTTTTGGTGTTTCCTGGGGTTACACCTTGCTGTGCCTGCAGTGGTAGCCATTTTTGGCACTGTTATGTAAAATTGATCCAGCGGTTCCAGTGCGGGATTGCCGTTCCGCCACCCCCTTGAGTAATGTCGGATCTTGGACACAAGGCGATACCAGATGCCATCAAACGCACCTGTCACAGCCATCTTCCGAATTGCCTTCAGACCTTCAACTCCGAGTCCACACTCAGGACACTCCCAACCATGGAACGGCCAGCGCCCTCCAGCGAGGAACCCTTGAGACCATCCCCCATACAGATAGCACGCTCTTCTTTCATCAACTCTCACGGGGACTCTCACACGTACTACGGAAACGTAGTATACAACGAAATCTCCACCCATACAGGTAATCAGTTGAGCCCATACTACTCTAAGATATTTGGAGCCTCATCAAAAATAATAGGCTTTCCCTGGCCCACAATCTTGGATCGTGTATCCATGGGTGCCGCTTATGATTCCCAGGAGCGTGACCCAGCTCCTCGATGTCTTCCTGGGGCGCGGAGAGAAGTATTGGAGGAGATTGAAACGTGGATGGAGGCCGGTAGTGCGGTTAAGAGCATCCTTTGGCTCCACGGTGCCGCAGGCGCAGGAAAATCGGCAATCGCACAAACTGTTGCGGAGGCGTGTGCCGGGTGCGACAAGCTAGCAGCAAGTTTCTTTTTCGCGCGTACTGTCCCTAGCCGCAATGCTCTGAAACATCTTTTTCCGACCATAGCCGTTCAGATCGCCCTGTCAGCGCCAGGAAAACGCCGGAAGCTCGACAGCATCCTGAAAGATGACCCATGGATCACTGAGCGTGCTATGGGCTCCGTCGACGTTGTGGCTTCATTATTTAAACAAGACTCTGCGGTCGTCCCTTCTTCACGATTCTTAATCATCATTGACGGTCTGGACGAGTGTCAGGGGCATGACGACCAATGTCGCATCCTAGCACAGATCTCTCACATGGTCAACACCCATCATCTCCCGCTCCGCTTTCTGATCTTGAGCCGTCCCGAGGCCCATCTTTGTGAAGCGTTTGAGAAACCAGACCTGGCCAACATTGCGAAAAGCCTATCTCTTCACGGCGACATTCAGGACAGGGATGTCTCCGAATATTTTCAGAGCGAATTTTCGAGAATACACAACTCTAAGAGACACAGAGATGTCATGGAGTTTGTCCGTCAGCCTTGGCCTTCCAGGTTAATCATCACGACACTCGTAAACGAGTCGGGGGGTTGCTTCATCTATGCCTCCACAGTCATCAAATTCATCGACAAAGAAGGCTTTTCGCCCATCCAGCGTCTCGACCAGGTTCTGAATGATCCCAAGTCAATCGTTCCCCTCTCGGACATTGGTGGAAATCCTGACTCGTGGGCATCTCACTCTATTTTATTTTAAGATCACCTCTGAGCTGTCACAGGCGCCCCAAGCTCACTGCCCGCCAACGCATCGAGGCTGAGCAGCGAAGACGTGACGAAGTTCGAGACTGGTATGCACGCCTCCTGAAGACCCTCCCCGCGTCTAACCGGAAGGGGAGCAAGGTTTCAATACTCGAGCGCGGTAAGTTTAGCCATCTTCGATGTGGAGGACCTTGACTCAATACAGCACGAACCCTCTAGCCACAAGCCACCTTCGTTACCTCGAGACCGTCCATGAGGATCTGGAGAACAGGCTTAAGGCGGCTGAGGTGGAAGTTCATCGCCTCCGCAATTTCAACGAGGTCCTCATGCTCAACACAACACGGCAAGCAATGGCCATGAACCCAGCCCCCGCCACATGACCAGTAAACCTGACGGTAGAGAGCGAAGCGATGGGGACGACGGGGTGGAGGCGAAGGTGATGGGGTGAGGACGACGGCCGGGGGTCGACGATGAACGTGACGGGGTGGAGAGTAAAGACGGCGAGGTGGGCGCGTTTAGAGGAAAGGGTAGAAATTGAAGCCGACTGGGGATGGCCAAGGGGGTGGGATAGGGGTGAAGACGATCTTTCACTTGCCGTAAGTGTTGGGCGGACTGAAGTTTTCCATCATGTGTAATCATCTGATCTACATTTACTATTGTAGCCAACATATCCGACTGTGGTGATATTCCTCCTCGAAAGTCGGCGTTCGGTGATGAATGTTTGTGAGATCAGCCCATCGAATCCAAGAAAACCCGCCAGTCCAGTGGTACTTGAAGATCATCCTGTAACTTTGGGACACCTTTCGTTTCGTACGGTCGGGCTAGTCCATAGTGCGATGGATGACAAAGCTGAATCTCGGCGCTCGCGGGCGTTGCAGAGCCAAGGTGGGCAGGAAGATGGCTTGGAGGAGGTCATTATCGAAGTAAAAGAGAGCCAGGTCGTCAGTGGCTGACTGACGCTGTTACAATCCCTCGCGCTCCAACGTTATATATAGCAAGTTCAAGCAACTCTCACAATTTGAAATAATCTGCTACGTGCTCTCAATCCTATGGAAAGAATATGTTTTCCGTACTAGCTGGTGGCGCACCGTATCAAAGAAGGCTCCGATACTACAGTTGGCGGTGACCTGGTATCCCGCCTCTTCACCACATCACCATTCACCACCGTCTCCTCTCGTACTGAACGCCCAAATGTGTAATAGCTGGGGTTCACCAATCTTCCCCTACATGATGGCCACGGTCCCAGGATGAGAATAATAATGAGACGTAAGCAACTCGCGCCGAAATCGTGTTCCCATCAACGAGAGCCACGGTAAACGCACCTTGCTCGCCGCACATTTCCGCACAAGGCAGATTTCCTGCGCGCAGCCTTTTGGAATTCTTCAAAGAGAGCCTCCAAAGAACCCGCGGCAGTCATTTCAACGTCAACACATAGTTTGATCGCCCCCCGCTGAGATGGATAAGAATCACATACGCTTTCAAATGCGGAGTGGGATCCTTCCAGCTTTATTCTTTGCCCAGGTTGAATAGGTACGGCGTTCTTGACCACGCCGATGGCTCCAAAGATACATTACGGGACAAGGCAAGCACCAAGTCTTCGACTTGGAATGCGTTTGGCGGCTATGGGTTGGTTATTGGACGACAATGCCTGGTTTGATTGAATTGGCCTGTCGTGAAAAGTCATTAGTCTGCGCAAGTTGCCCAGCTGCAGGGATATCAATACCTACATTGTCTGACAAGGTCCTCCAATTCGTGGGCCCATAGGGTAAACTTTGGGCAAAATAATTCGTAGTTCTGATGGATCACTTGGGGGACGACTGAGATTGATACCCTTTGGGTGAATACTGAGTATAGGAACGTCGACTGAGTATTCCGATACTTACCGTTGCCGCACATGTACCTGAGCCACCACATGAATTACTCGGCCTCGACTCATCGGAATTCCGAAATATTCAAATAAGTATATCACTGAGATATCACTTATTAATGAAGTCACCAGTGGACTCGAGAGGTGAAAAAAGAAGCGGGAAGCGTTCTAACTATGTCATTGTGATAGGCCATGTGATAGGCTCTGGCTGATCAAAAAATATTCGGACCCCGCTGTATCGGTATCGTGCCGCTCCCATGGCCAACGAAAAAGAGTTGGACACTCGACCGACCCTGGGCGTCCGTTTTCGCAATTTACACCAAAACGTATTTCTGCGTTCGTCATGGTTCACTCAACAACGGATCTGAAAACGAGGGCGAAAACGGCCACGGCAACTCTGAATTCCCATATTAATTCCACAGGTTTCCATGACATCAAACATACCGAGCCGACTTTTGAGCTTGAGCAGGGAGTCGGAACTTGATTTTTTCCCGTGCATTTTCTCCCGGATTGTTTGTACCTTGAATCGGCGCCCGCAGACGGAGATTACGCCCGTCATGTTGACCATCCTTTCCACATTCTAAGTAAGTTCCTCAGCCTCTGTCGGTGGTTAGTCAAAGAAACCTGACGATATTTCTCCTCGGTGATTTCATCCCGCTCTCGGTGTCAACAAAGCTCCGTTGGGCACCGATGCTCGTGTTGGCTGTGCAATGATGTACATAAGTGCGCGTCATGTCCTCCCTCGACCCAACTTATGTCGGTGGTATTACGAAGTAAGCTCATTAACACTATTGAAACTTTTAGGCACTTTGATTTAGTGCCCACAAACAAGACAATTAGTCGACACAATCTTGACTTTTGAGACTGGCGACGGATGCAGGAGATGGAACCCAGACTCTGAAAGCGTACATTTCTAGAATGACGGGCTTAACATGATCTCCGTGATTGCGCTGACCGGGAGAAGACAGCAAAAGTGCTTACGTTCCGCTCGGCCGGTCAACGCCGCTGGTCAGTGGTATTTAAGTCAAAGCCTTTGGCACTCACTCTGAGTATCCTCCAATTCCTACCAGACACTTATCGTATCGTATTCAAAGATCATGTCACCGACTCCTCCTCAGGCAAACCACACTTTCATCATCAGGAACGCCAGAAGTGCTGCGGTCTTGACCGCCTCTGGCGGTACTGGTGAGTTGGCGTCGTGCCACTCTTCGTTTTCTACATGTACTGACGCGCTTTCAGTCTTCTCAACAACAGATACTAGCAACACGGTCAACCAACGTGTGAGATTATCTTTTTCCTCAATCACTTGATGCGATGATTTAACTATGACACAGTGGAAGCTATCTAAGGACAGCAATGGATGGATGATTCAATCCACTAGTACCAGAGGCTTTCTTGTAGCGGCCGGCGCCCCGGGAACGAGTGCTCTCAAGTTGCAGGCCCAACCCTTCCACTGGAAGATTACGCTCGATACTACGAGGCGCACTGACGTCCGGTATACGTACGTCTTTGTGGAGGCGTGAATTGTGCAATAGTATGAATTTCTGACGGGCTCTGTTCACAGGATCGCAGAGCCCGGGACTTCCATTGTCGTCACTCAAATTTCCCCTGCTGCAGTGGATATCCAGCCTCTTAGCACGACAACCTCTGATGGGCACCAGAGGTGGACTTTCACTCTGTTCCATTAAAGGGAGAGCTTGTACTTAGGATAGTGGTGGTGCAATGTATCCTTTCGCGTGTTCGTTGAACCTTTAAAGATACACGTAAGTCCATCTGAGCAACCTGGTGGCGATGAGGGGACGGACGGTGTCGTTGATGGAAATGAGGAAGCTAAGGTCCCGCAGCATGAACCCGACGTCGTACCTAAACAGCTCCAGATCCTTTTGCAAGATCCGGCTCGCAACGCTTTTGATGATATTTGATGAGGCATGCTAAGAGGGAAGAAGAAAAGAAAGTCAATGAAATGTTACATGTCGCCAATAAAAAGAGAGGATACGCGCACTAGAATTCTTATACATCCCACGGAGCTCACCGATCCTTGTTTGCGCGCCAAAACGCCGCTCCAGTCGCCTTGACACCTTCCGTCGCTTTTCGAAAGCCCATATGGAGATATATGCGAACGGGGAGGTAATTGAGTTGGGCTTGGAAATCGTGAGGTGCTTGTCAAAATGTGGTGTCGACATCTTTGTATTCTTTTTGGACCTCGTGGGCTTTGGCGTATGCGAATATGAGGAGGATGGTGTTTGTAGCGGAAAGGAACGAAATTATTGAAGGGAGTGTGAGGGAGAGAGATGGGCTGGCGTCCATGGCGCCGCGGATGATAGACATGGCTTATCCGACATTGTTGGTCCATGACTCCATGTGTATGCCATGAACCTGTGATTAACGGGGTCAGACAGAGAAAGGGAGAGAAAGGAAAAACTTGCCAGATTTGTGCGCCGGCAGTACCGCATCCGAGTAAACACCATTCCTATTGCCAGTGTATCCTTGCGATAGTGGGGACTGATCTCTCCCTTTACTCAATCTCAAGCGGGTTCCCCTCCTCATACTTGAGGTATATCTTTCATTTGCCTACAAGGCCGCGCCTGCCAGTGTTGAATGTGGGCAGCAACGCAAGGACGAATCCCCGGCGGCCATCATGATCATCAGGTTGAGATTGTTTTCGAACGCTTCGAGCTCTTGCCAGAGGGGTTCGTACATTGTCTAGTGAGATTTGTACGGCGCGGTGGTAGACTTTGCGGAGGGCATCCGAATCTTGTTGGTATGAGACTAAGTAGTGTGGAGATGGGGACTGGGGTTTCCACTCCGATCTGATGCATTATGGGTGACCCTGTTATTCACCCCTTCCACCGTCAATGCCTCTCTCGTTGATGTTCTGTTGTGCCCTCCCATCCAAGTTCACTTTACTGTCTGGGATCGATGACTTGCAACCAATCAACGACCCACCGCCTAACGCTGGCACCCTATACATATACACTGGCCGCGCCTCCCTGCTCCTCTCCCGTGCACATCTGACCTGCCACGTCCTGGCAACGCCCTCATAAATTTGACTCTCCACGCCGACCAAGCCCACACCGAATCACATGCCTCGCACCGAATCCAATCATCCGCGACCACTACCAGCTCCCAGCACCGACATCTGCCGGATTCCCTTTCTCCTAGCACTGCATCCTGCCAATCCCACGATCTCCCATTGCCCACCCTCGTCGATGACACCACACTGGGTGCACCACCGTGACGGGGTACATACATGGGACGACACGCGTGGTAAAAATAGCTGCCAGGCACTGATGCATGATGTGCCACCGCCAAGAGAATCCGGCAGTCGACGCCTGACGTGGTGCACGCGAACTTGCCTCTCTAGCTGCCTGCGGACCAGAGGCAAACATGAGCTGGCACATAGATCAAACGGGTAAGGTCGAATATATCGCTCTGACAACTTATCAACCTGATATATCAGGGCCATCGTGGAGTTACAATCTGTCATACCCTGGTGGCTCAAGATTTTGATATATGATATCGAACTGCGTCGAGGGCTCTTTCGGCTCGGTCAGAGTCGGAACTGCATTGAACGGGGACTATGTAGAACAACCATGATCAGAACATGTGGTGAGGCTTGTATTGGCAGAATCAGCGAGTGCCAGAGGTCCCGACAGACATTCCGAGAGATTCATTCTACAACATTGTCCCCGTCGGAGCTAATCTAGCCAACAGATTCCATCATCGACCTGGTTAGACCAATGACCGGGATCGACGCTTGCTCTTCCCGAGTACGAGGAACTGGTCACGAGGCTACGCTCTAGTAAGGTTATAAAGTCCTGTTTTATCCTTGCCAATTCCATTGATCCTCGCTTTGTTGAACTTCACAGTGCATCCATGACGCCCCTCGAAGGCGAGTTTCTCCAAAGTCTTGGTTTGGAGTACTTGCAAATTCTCGCGCCATTGACAATTTCAGTGTTCTTCTATGGTGCGTCCTCCTTCCTCGCGGTATGAGGCTCATCCGCAAGTTTGATATCAGGTGTTTTTGTTGTACTCTTCTCTGCATCGGTCGTCATATTTGCGTTCGTTTTCTCCTTCTACAAAGTCGCATTTATTTCTCAACAAGCCCTGAAATTTGACAGACGGAGAGGATTTTCAAATCGCGCGACAGCAGCCATGTTCGCAGCGACTGTCGTCAACTTCATCCTCTTTAGCATGAATACTGGGGGTGGGGTTGCCCTGTTTATTGTGCTCATCCGAAAGGCTCTCATCCTTGATACCGATTATCCGCTCTTGGAGAAGTCAGACTCGATTAGCAGTGCGTTACGGAACGTGCTGACAGTCAACTTGTGGACAGGATACCTTCCCGTGAGTATCAAGCTGTCGCTGTCGGATCTCGTATCTATTCATGCCAAATTCACGTTCGGTGGAGGGATTTTTCAGCGATCTCATTGTCATGTGGAGGGCTTGGGCCATCTTTCCAGATCGACGGTGGCTAATCCTCATGCCGTTCATTTTATGGATTGGGTTAGTGGGTAAATAGACATTTTCTGTGAAGCTGTTCCCTTTCACTGAATCTATGCACTCCCAGGGATGACCGTCGGCGACTTGATATGGTCATCGATCCCTAATGACTACGATCATTTGTACCCGAATGTAGCCAATTCCTTGGGGATCGCAAACCTTGCACTGTCCATCGCAACCAACGCCGTCACGACAATGATGATTGCGTGTAAATTGTGGTACGTCGCTGTGGGCGAAAATTTTCACTGGATCTAGTGGCTCACGATGAAGTGATATCGCAGGAGTCACCGTAGATTCATCACGAATACTCTCGGCTTGAGTAGACGAAAGAGTGCAGTGCAGACAGTATTGATTCTTCTCGTAGAATCAGGCCTCGCCTACCTCGGAGTCCAGGTCAGTGACTTTATTTCGTGCTTGCTGATCGTATACGGGTGCAAGATCCTCAAAGTTCTCACCATTCTGACAGATAGTGTACTTGATTTTTTCTGCCGATGGCAGTACTGGTCAACCCGAAGCGTACGCCTTCAGTGCAGTGTATACTTCTCTTTCCGTAAGTTTTGGGCAGACTGAAGATTTCCATTCTGCGCGATATCTGATTTACTCTGATCTACATTTACTATTGTAGGCGATGTATCCGACTGTGGTGATAATCCTGGTCGAAACTCAGCGTTCGATGACGGATATGTGTGAGATCAGCCCATCGAACGCAAGCAAACTCGCGGGTTCAATGGCATCTGAAGCTCGTCCTGCAACTTTAGGACACCTCTCGTTTGCGGTCGGGCCAATCTATAGTGCGACGGATTATGATAACGGAGCCGAATCTCGGCGCTCGCCCACGTTGCAGAGCCAAGGTGGGCAAGAACACGACTTGGAGGAGGTCATTCTCGAAGTAAAGGAGACTCAGATGGCAATTGGCTGATTTTGATCACATAGCACTCCAATGTTAACTACTGGTAACCGCCTAAGTTCATTTATGTAAAACCGGAAACAAGCGTCGAATATAGGATGTGCTCATAATCGTAGGGCTGGAAAAAAATGTGGTTTCCATACGTAGCTGGTGGTGTACTGTCGCAACTCATCACAAATCGCCGCCACCTCCTCAGACGTATCTCCGAGCGGAGCTGACCAGGATGACTGCCTCAGGTTGCCTATAAGTATAACCATCCAAATTCTGAGTAATTACTAATGACGGAACCTGTCGGCTACTTATATCTGCCTCTAACGTAGAATAGAGCGCCCTAATTTAAATATCCCTTCGAGACTTGTTCGAGACTCGAGGCACTCAATGGTTCTGCAATACTAAAGTATCACCACAGGCTCTAGTCTTCGTAATACTACTAGTGGTCCATGTCAGCAGTTCCGAGTCGAAAATACTATCGATACTGTATATATGGTATTCTCCGGCGAGTAAGATGACCCTTGCCCGTTAGATTTGCGGCGGAATCAGGAAGAAGGCGAAGGCAATGTTGAATGAGTGAAGAGGGAATGGTCACGAGTCTGACTCGCCGACTCCAGGCCCAGGATTCGTTCGTCAATGAAGCCAACTTCAAAGTATTATTACATGTCTGATCATGAGCCGTTAGTACTGGCCGCATCCACAATGAGATGGGCACCGTTTATTGCAAACCGCCATTGTGGAGGCACCCGAGTTCGTGATTCTGAGCAAATGAAATCAAGACATGGTTGAGATAAGGAAACCCAGATCCGGATCCAAAAATCTTGCAGGCGCCTGTCGGGGTAAGGTGGGTGACGTCAATCAAACGTTGCTCCACTATGATTTTGATGATTCAAACCAGCGCGCCACTTCTCCATCTTGCTATGTACGGCGCCGCTGCAGTAATAGGGTGGCGCAGAATCTAATGATGACGCCGCCAAGATCAGCCGCATTACCCCTTTCATATCGTCTAGAGTGTCCTCGACGCTGTTCTGTTGCTATATGTTCAGGGAATGTGAAAGTCCGCCAACGCACAGTTCGAGAGGGAAGATTAAAATGCCTAACAGAGGCAACCAAGAAGGACAGCGTCGCAAACGGTGTACCCATGCTAGGGCTATGGTACATAAGCGTTATTCCCTCGAGACCCGAGTTTTACGAAGGAAGGAACCGGCCGCCCCAAGGTCAGCACCTATGACTCAACCACTTCAAGATGGACAAAAGTGATCCGGGACTTCCGAACAAAGTGGGCAGGGTGTGGCTCCACATACTTGATAACCGCGTTGGTACTTGTGTTTAGAAGCCGGCCGCGGGTTGAGAGTCATCCGGATTGAGAGTTGTTGTATACAGCGGTTCCAGGCTCGAAACGCTATAACATAAGTGCAAGTATCATACCAGCCAAGTCCAAGTGAAGTGAGGTTACCTGAGCCAACGCCGAGAGAGGTAGAGATCGCTTCCCGAAAAAGACAGTTCCTTCAAAGGCGCTTCCAGGTCTGACTTTGAGGTTCGGGGCGAGCAGTTCCGAGTGCAACGGAATGCCATAATGCATGGAGGTGGCCAACGAACATATCATATAAAGACATATCGTGCTCGCGAACTGAAGCTGAGGCGTACCCCCAAAAACGCCGACCAGGTTGGTGGAATATTCTGAAGAGTATCGATGCGACATGGTCAGGACGTTTCTAGCCATAGTAGGTGAACCAGGTTCGGTCCGCAAGGTGATACTATTCTGATAATTCTCTGAGGGAAATTGGATGAAAGAAGCGAGAACATTACTTACACAAGTCTTGAGTGATGGTTCGCTCGTCATTCAAGGGTCAGAGTGTGATTCTTGGAGGGGAAAAAGGTTTGATTTCATTCAATGTTCACCAACGAACCTTCTCATACCATCTAAATGGTAGAGCCTGGAGTCAGAGCTTGAATGTAATTCAATCGAGAAGCATACCGGCAGCCCCACTCTCCAGGTACATGGAGTCGGACAATTTCAACTCATAAGTTGTTCTCGTCAGGAGGGTAGTTGATTATCTGGCAGCACACGACTAGAGAAAATTTGGACTCGGCTAACCTTGACGAAGCGAATGGGCTCGAAAAACTTCTTGAGACGACCTGAGAATTACCTCACGACAGCTTATAAACATAAGTAATGCAATTTTCGTGACATGTCGCACTGCTTGATGACGCGTCTCGCACGTAGAGAGCCGTTTCTCGTGGTTGATTTTTATACACTGTCAGCAGCCACTGGCGTTATGTTGTTTAGTTCGGCAGAAATTTGGACCTAATGGTATCGATGTCGTCACGGAGACCGGAAGAAGATTTGGCTGTAATATTTGGAAGCAAACAAGACACCCTTCGTCCGTCCTCTACGAAGATGCTCCGGCCCATCAACAAAAAGGGAGGTCACTTATATAGATATTTATGGGACCTCTGCCATGTATGGGTCAAAATGTGACCATATATTCCCCCAAAACAGCAAATTTGCACACAAATATGTCCATACATGGTAGAACCTGGCAATGTAAGTGGTTGACCTTTTTGCTGATGGCCGGTAGTTATTCTCGCTTATCACTCCACTTTCATTTCTTAGGTCTTAACTTTCATGGATGGAACCCTTCGAACGAGCTATTGAGCAGTACTTCCCTCCCAGTTGGAACCAACCCCCGCCGCATTCGAACACGCTCACGGGCCTACGGCCATTCCAGCGACGTGAAGAAGCGAAGCGTCGACCAATCATATACGTTCAACCATGTTGACAATGCCTCAACCGTGATTAATCTTTCCGGAGGAGCCACAACCACACCGCGCCCGAGGACTCTCCCTAGACATCACCAACACATCTCTAGCACTCGGAATCATATCGACCGACGACGACATGACAGCAGCGGCCGAGGATCGTCTGCCGTGGGTGGGGTACACGTTGATGAGTACGTTGGATGGCTGGGGACGAAATGTGCATCCCCTCTCACTCGAATTCTTCTCCACCGCCCTACGGGCTACCGACCCTGGTTGTGCACAGCCAAAATCATGTTCAAGCCTCGCCCGACTTTCGCCGACGTATTTCTCCCGCCCGAAAAGGTCTACGTCTCGACCAAACAGGACATGATTCCGCATTGCGACTGGGCTGACCAACGGCAAGCCGGAGCGTTCTTCCAACGCTTCGCATTCAAAGCCCCTTGTAAGCTCCAGAACTGATAACGACAGTTTCATACTGATTGGTATATATATACTAGCAGCCGCTTCAGAACGGCCCCCAACACGTGGTAACGATCGTCACCGAGAGGACAAGACAAGGATGAGGTCGATTCTGAAGACGACGCTTTATATGCACCGAATACGTCTCCCAGGACGTCTATTGCCCCTACGAAGCAGTCCTTGTGTACATGCTGACCCCTATCGGCGAGGCCAGTGTGGAGATTAGGCTATTTGTCACTGGAACATCGTCTGCGAGAGATATCGGGTGTCCAAGTATCTGCTTTCCGACACGGACAATCTCCCAGGAGCTTGCAGTGGTCCAAGCTTTCCACCAGTTCACTGTGCTCCGGCCGCTCTCGATAAGTAACTCTTCCCTACCAGCATTTTTGCCAGCAGCCATAGCAATTGTAATTGCTATGGTGGCAGAGGAACCACCGCTAGAGCACTTTTCGATTACATTTTGTCTTGGGCAACTAAAGGTCTATCCTGCTCTCCCTCTTTCCATTTCCAAGCCTCACATTCTTGGGCAGAATTCATACGTTTGTCCTCATACTCCGCCTACAATAGATTCCCAGGGCTGTTAAGATGGGAGACAGGCGCTTCCTTTTCTCCTCTCGATCCGAAATCAGTAGACGAGGTTATCGCATTGCCAGAGGCACCTGTCTCGGCTCTACTGCTTTATCCTTCGGGCTACTTCCCCGTAGATAGGCCGGATAAGGTCAGACAGCCAGAGCAAGCCGCCTGGATCGGTGCGTCTGGGTTGGACGGGAGATGGACTATATTTGGGGTTCCAAAGGGTCGATCGCCTTTTGAGAACGATAACAACAATGGAAACGGAAACGGAGAGGTACTTGAGAAGAGAAATATCAGGTTTTTTGTTTAAGGAGTCGATGGGGACCGGGTTAGACAAGGGATGAAATGTGAGGAATGTGCTTTCATCGATTGGGAGTTATAATTTGAACATGGACATGTGATTGGCAATGACGGAAAAGGTAAGCATCACACTGCTTGATTCCCTTGCCGGCCCGGGTAAGCCAAGGGTAAACGTTTGAATCCAAGTTGTAGTTTTCGTACCCGACAATTTATAGGGATAAGGGTCAATATTGAGAGCACGTCCGAGTCGAACATCTTTCCAACTTGTCGACGGCATGTCCGCGTCGAATATCATTCCAACTTTAAGACCTTCGATTGTCGATAAATATTTTAGATAAAAGTACACATTGTCATAATACATTGGAGACAGGAATTTCATCAGTATCATTGCATATGCCGGTCACTTTACCAACCCATGATATTAAATAATGACGCAACTGGTTCAAAGGCTAATATTGACAGACCTCCGGTCTCAGGTGGCTACATTCCAACGCGCGTGAGTGCTGAGATTCAAGTTTGTTATTCATCATACTATGAACTTGCCCGACCGCAAAGGAGAGGTGTCCTAAAGTTGCAGCACGATCCTGAGATCCCGGGGAACCCGCGACTTTGCTTGCGATCGATGGGCTAATATCACAAATGTCTGCCATCGAACGCTGACTTTCGACCAGGACTATCACCACGGTCGGATACATTGGCTATAACAGCAGATGTAGATCAAACGATGACACACGATGGAAATCTCTGGTCCGCTGAACACTTACGGAAAGAGCAAAATACACGGACTGAAAGGCATAGAGCACTTGGGAGGTACCAGCTCTATCTCTCAGGCTCAAAGCCAAGTACGCTATCTGTCAGAACGGTGACAACTTTGAGGATCTCTCGCGCGCATATCAGCAAGGAGGACATAAGGTGACTGACCTGAAATCCGAGGTAAATAAGGCCTGATTCTATGAGCAGAATCAATACGGTCTGCCCTGGACTGTTTTGTTTATTCAAGCCGAGAGTCTTCAGGATGAGCGTACGAAAACGCCTTGAATTTCACTCGACAGTGAACCACAGCGTCTGAGTATCGCCTACAGGGACGTACCATAATTTATACGCAATCAGCAATGTCGTGACGGCGTTGGTCGCGATCGAGAGTCCAAGGTTGACGTCCCCCTCTAGTAAAGTGGAAACTCCATGGCCGCTTACCCAGGATGCATAGCCTTTGGGGGTCGATAACCATCCAGAGGCGGCGAGGGTCGTCCCTGCGAGTATATAGACTCAGCAAAAGGGAATGGTTTCCAGACAGATGTCCATTCACCCACGGTTCCGATCCACAGCATAAGCGGTAGGAGGATTACCCACGGTTGATCTGGGAAGAGGGACCAAGCCCTCCAAATGACGATGAGATCGTTGGGCAATATCTTCACCGAGCAATATTAGATGCGAAATCCGGCAGCGACAGATTGTTACTCACAGGAAGGGTTCCTGCCCAGACTTCGACTACGTTCAATTTCCATATTGCATCGTCAACCAACTTTTGCTTCTCCAATAGCGGATAGTCGGGGTTCAGGATGAGAGCCTTGCGGATGAACACAATGAATATGGTAATTTGAGATCCAACATTCAAACTGGCAAGGAGGAAGTTGACGACAGCCGCTACGAACATAGCTGCGGTCGTGCGGTTAGAAAATCCTTTCCGCCTGTCGGGTTTCAGAGGATCAGGTCTTGCTAATAAATAGAAGGCTTTGCAGGAAGGATAAAACGAACATAAAGATGACGATCGATGCAGCAAAGAGTACAACGAAAACTTCTGTCATCAAACTTGTCGGTGATCAAGTCACACACCACGAGCGGGGAGGACACACCATAGAAGAAAATGAAGATCGACACTGCTTCGACCAATCTCAAGTAAACGAAACCAAGACTCTGGAGAAGCCCGGTTTCGAGGGGCGTCATGGATGAGTTGCAAGTTACAGCACGGTAGTGCAAGGATTAATAAGTTGGCCAGGATGGCATGTTCCTGACCAGGGATCCGCAAGCGTCCAAACGAAGGTGAAGTTGGATGAGCGATCGATAAAGAACGAGCGCCGATCTCTTGATAAAACCTATCTATCATTCGTAGAGGGTCTGTGACAGGATGCTTGCCTCCCTAACTGAGGATGTCGCATTGCCATTGTGGCATACGTCTTATTATAGTACACCATTAGTACCGCAGATCAGCGCCAAACAACAATCCATACCCGGGATGTCCCACTCCTCAATTTCGGGCCCACTGCCGCTTCGGACTTCCTTCAGTCGCGAGCGATTGCAGCCATGCACCTTTCTCCGAGTTCATAATTCTGCAAGACAATCTTTGACATGTGGAAACCATGGACGGGTCCAGAAATCTTGGGAGTTCGGGCGGGGGTAAAGTGGACGCCGTGAGTCGGACCTTGCTCCATTCCGATATCGCGTGATACAGACAGATTGACACGGAAAATCACCGCTGAGTAACGTCCCTGTAGTTTCTCTTTCAAGGCCGGTCCCCCGAATCCGATCATCAGGAAGAAACCACGATGTATGATGTGCCTGCAAAAACACCCCAATCTCTACACATCGTATCATCGCCCGCTCCGCTTTTGATCGCCCTGCTGCTGCGGAGATGGATGACACTTCCCTAGACTAAATTTGTTTTTGGGGGATGCTTCGACACCAGGTCGGAGCTGGTCAACGGGTATGTCGCATAGAGCCGTATGGTTCGTGAGCTACCGCAATATCCGAGCCACACTCGCAAAGTTGTTTTGCATAGCATCCGGAGGTGGAGAGAGAGGGGGCGGCAAAGTGTGCCATGTTCGCCCATACCTGCAATAAGTCTAAGGGGCTGATGACTTTCCTCGGCAATGCAGAATGAAAGAAGACCGCAATGTGGATTTAGTTGTCCACTTGAATACAGGGTAACTTTCGGAAGAACGTTCGACGGCAGCCTTTGAACCCGAATTTCTACCCACGTCTCCGGCGTTCTAGAAGTCTTTAGTTTGTTCTGGATCCAAACATCGGTTTATGCAATGAACCTGTGAGGAAATTCGGACATCATTACGGGGCTGGTGCCAATGAAATAAGCGAGAAACGTAGTACTTACGCAACCAATGATTGGCCGGTCATCCGAGTTTCAGGGTGCTACTCTTGCAGCGGAAAATTTCAAAGACTTGGGTTTATTCGATGTTCACCAACGAACTCTCTGACTGGTACCATATTAGAGTGAGTTTGACCTTGATAACACTCTTACTGAGAAACATACCAGTAGGCAGCAGCCCCACTCTCCACGTACATGATTCAGACAGTTTCATCTCCGTAACCCATTGTCGTCATGAGGATATTGGGTTATCTGACAGTGACGAAAGCGAACGAGAGGCTCGACGTCGGAAAAACTCTCGCGACTCAGACTGGAGAACACTTCATAATTCATCGGAGCTAAAAATGGTGCAATACTTATTCGCGGCCCCCTTCTTGAAGATGCGTTCCGTATATGGAGAGTCGTTTCTCGGTTGCTCTTATGGGGCTTGTACCCTTTCTGAGAGCTCAACGGGGTCGATGTGTGGTTGTTGAGAGCAGGAGGCGAAGGTTTGTCCGTAATATTTTCGGAGGTTGGAAGCAAACAAGACATTATCGTTACGTCCTGATCGATTACATGTCAGTCTCAGATGCACCCAAATCCAACACGGAGTTTTTCAAAGGGCCCCCGTGACCAGCATGACCGCTCTCCTCGAAGAAGAGGAGCTACACCATGCCGCGAATTCCGGCCTCTCCCGAGACGATCTCTCGCAACATCGCTAGCCAACGTTCCTCCTGCACTTCCCAAATCTAGACTCTAGCATAATCCTGTTCCACTGGCCATTCAGCAAACCCGCCCATATCATCCCAACTATCCCCGCGTGACGGCCGTCCCTCCTCCGTGTCGTCCCATGCCTCTTCCACTCGCTGCTGCCGCACGTCTCCAAGAAGCAAAGAAAGCACTCTACACCCACATCCCTTTCCTTTGAACGTCAGAATTAGCACCGCATTTTTGGTTCCTTCATCCCTACCGACGGCGACGACGACATCACAGCAACGGCCGAGGATCATCTCCTGCTGAGTGGGGTACATGCTGGTTAGGGAAGTGGGTGCGTCCGTTCTCACACGAACTCTTCTTTACCCCCCTTCCTTAAGGGCTACTGACCGTGGTTGTTCACAGCTAAAAAAAAACCTGTTGAAACCTCGCCCAACTTTCGCAAATGTATTATTTACCACCCGAAAAGGTCTACGCCTCGGCCAAACTGGACGTGATTCCGCATTGCGACTATGGCTGACCAAAGGCAAGCTGGAGCGTACTTCCACTGGAAAAACTACTACGTCGCATGAACTTCGGCCGCAATTCTTCTTCCTTTGCCCACCCCACTTCCGCATCGTATCTGGAAGAGCAGATATCAGACTCTTGAAAAATTGAACGACCACTTGTACGATGCGTAACCAGTCTGTGTGCCCAGCGTGGTCCCTGTCTGTCGGACACAGCTCCGCTACGAAGTGAGTTCAGTACGTGTACTCGCCTTGTTTTACATGCATAGTGTTAACAACCACTGTCAGTTCTGTAACCCCATGGACGGAGCCCTTTCAACAAAATATCGAGTCGAACATCCCTTTACCCGCCCCTGCCAATCCGAAGACGCCACCCATGCCCAATACCACCGGCGCGAAGCAGCAAGGCGTAGACAGATCTGTCCGGAAAACCTATATGTCATAGACCAAATTCGATAGCGACGAGGTATTACCTTCCGGATGGCCTCATTTACGACTTCAACACACTGACTCCCGTCAAAAGGTGCAGAGGTTAGGAGGGGGTTTTTGACTTAGCGGTCGCGTTTGGGCTGGGCTGAGGGGAAGCTGTATGTTGATAATGCGCATCGTATGGCACTCCCGTTTACACAGACATCACCGTAATCCCACGTCCCCCCGTCCCTCTCGCCAGAAAGAGATTCTAAGCCCCATCTCCATTCATGTCAATGCGACAAGGTTATGTGATGGTACAACTTTATATGCGAGGGGAAGTACAAGGTAATTGTGTTGTCGGCGCAGCAGACAGTGGCGTTGGTGTTTGCGGGCGAGAGTACGAGGGAGGTCAGGGCAGGGAAGGATGTTGTGGATACGTTAATGCCAGAGTTGATGGTTCTGTTGAAGCTGGGACAGTGGGGAGAGAACGGAGGATTTATAGTGTCAGCGGTGGTGGAGAAGCTCGCTTTCTGAGGGCGCCATGGATGAACTAAAAATCCCGACAAGGTGTGATGCGAGTATCGATGGATATGGCCAGGCAGGAACACCCTGGGAGCGAATCATCCAGGAAGTTCAAGTTCTCGCTCATGTCCTTCCTTACCGTCACCTCCTCATGGTGAGCTTTGCATCAATAATTATACGTTCCTCCTGAACCTTCCAAATCCAGACTCAGCCATAGACCCTATTTCGCAACTCGCAAACTTTGGAACGAAATGCGACGTGCTCTCGTACGACGACAGCTGGAAATAAATGACCAGTGCAGACACGTTATTTTCTCACTAAGCACCTATTTACACTGCGTTATATAGGCCGAGCATGATTCACTGTAATTAAATACAAATGAGTGGGTTTGTTGACTGGCCGGGGTATTCAAGGCCAGTTTCCGACTTACGCATTTACTTGTAACGTTGGAGCACTTATTATATATTAGCAAGTGCAATAGTACGTATACTAGTCAACGACTAGTGTCAGCTTGACTCTCCTTTAGTTCAAGGATGACCTTCTCCAAGCCGTGTTTCCGTCAATCTAAGATTCTTGGCTCTGCAACGCGCGGGAGAGCTCAGATTCAGAGCCATTGTCCACGACACTGTGCTTCGACTCGTGTCCTAAAGTTGCAGGGCGGGCTTCATATGCTGCCACTGTACCCGCTAGTTTGCTTAGGTTCGATGGGCTAATCTCATAAACGTCCGCCATCGAGCGCTGAGTTTCGACCAGAATTATCACCACAGTCGGATACATTGCCTACAAAGTAGATGTAGATTAGATGATTATACATAATGGAAATATTCAGTCTGCTCGATACTTACAGCAACTGGGAGGTATACAGCAGTAAAGGCATATGCTTCCAGGTTAAGAACACTCACATCTGCATTCACAATTAAGAATAATAACTGTCAGAACGGCGAGACTTTAAGTGAGGATTTTGCGCGATACAAAGTCACTGACCTGGAATGCGAGGTAAACAAGGCCGGATTCTACGAGAAGGATTAATATGGTTTGCACTGGACTCTTTCGTCGACTCGAGCCGAAAGTCTTTACGACGAATGTGTGGTGTCTCCTGCAATATCACTTCGTGGTGGGTCATTAGATCCAGTGAATCCCGCCCACAGCCACGTACCATAACTTATAAGCAATGGCAATTGTCATAATAGCGTTCGTTGCCATGGATAGCGCATTGCCTGCAGTCGATAGGGAATTGTCCACAGTCGAGCCTACTTGGTCGTAGTCATTGGGAATCGATAACCATATTCGGTCGCCGACGCTCGTCCCTGGGAGTGTATAGATTCAGCCAAAGGGAACAGCTCCCTGAATATGTATATTCACCCACGGCTCCAATCCACAGGATAAATGGTATGAGGACTACCCATTGTCGATCTGGGAAGAGGGCCCAACCCCTCCAAATGACAATGAGATCGCTGAGATATATCTCCACCGGGAATGGATAGATAACATCAGATACGGGATCCGACAGAGACAGCTGGATACTCACAGGAAGAGTTCCTGCCCAGAAGCCGACTATGTTCGGGTTACGTAACGCATTGTCAACCAGCTGTTGCTCTTGTTTCACCGACAGCGGGTAATCAGTATCCAGGATGAGGACCTTTCGGGTGAGCACAATTAATCGGGCAACTTGAGTTCCAGTAGCCATACTGGAGAGGAGGAAGTTAATGACGGTCGTTATGAACATGACTGCTGCCGCGCGGTTAGAAAATCCTCTCCGACTATAAAATTTGGCGGGACCAAGTCTTGCTAAGAAATACGTCACTTTTCGGGAAGGAGAAAACGCACAAAGCGATAACGACTGATGCAGAGAAGAGTACAACGAACACCCCTGATATCGGACTTGTTGTATGAGCCTCATAGCGCGAGCAAGGAGAACGCACCATAGGAGAAAACGAAAATTGACGATGTTTCGACAGCCCGCAAGTAGGAGAGACCCAGTTGCTGGACAAGTTGCCCGTTAACTCGAAGTCCAAGGTGCGACATGGATGACTCGGAGTCGCCCATCACAACAAGGGAATGCGAGGAGGATCAATACCAATAGAGATCTCAGATGGCCAAGATGATGCTCAGTCCTTCCTACGATAAATATGACCTTTCTGTTGGAAATGCGGCGGAATAAGGATTGAGGCGTCGAGACGAGGTGAAGTTGGATAAGCGGCCGACAAAGAACGAGCGCCAAGCTCTTGATGACGGGAAACCTGTCCGTAAGTTGCGTCATCACAAGAAGGTCCGTCTTGCACGATGCTATTGTGGAGTTCTTTTGGCAGCGGCGATGATCGATGGCCGACCATTGTCCGAGTTCGTAGGAAATGATATGCTTCGAGATAAGGACAACGTGGTCAGAAACTTATTAACGAATTGAAGCTGACATATTTTTGTAGTACACACTTGGTACACACCGTATTTGTACGTAGTTCGTGACAACGTATATGTGTTAGTTCAGCAGAAGAGAAAGGAAATTAAGCATTCCTGATTGTTACAAGGTCTCGCGCGGCGACGGAGTGCAGGACTTGGTGAAACTTTTGCTGCCGTCTCAGGAGTTCTGCCCACACTGGTTGTCAGGGGTCCTCCTCCAATCTTATAATTTCGACAACTTTGATCCACATCACGGTCCAAAGTTAAAACGCCAAAGTAAACATGCCCGATCAGTTGTATTTGAATACTGATAACATAATGATAACAAGATTACTTTTCATTTTAGTGTCTCTCGTTTGACCCAGACAGGGACACAGTCTCGATGCTAGTGTTGACAGAAAGTAGTCTGCCAAATGATAAGTATCGTTCAACACAACGGTGAGGGTCAAAAAAAGGCATAAGTAGCCATTCGTGCCAACAATCATACCGATCAGCGCGCTTTGATATATTTAGAGTTGCTAAATGGAAGACGGTGGAGGCGATAGAGTGCAGTGGAAGGGAGTGATGGTCGTAAGGAGTCCGAAGAACGTCCAATTTCGTATGTAAAATAAACGCGTCCGACGTCGCAGTCAAGGAGGGGAAATGTCCTGGTAAGTACGTCCACCTTCAAGAACAACCTCCAAGCGATGTTCCTTCATACCTGAAGCGTTGAGATTCAGAGTCGTTATCCATCGCACTATGCGCCGACGGAGGTATCCTAACGTTGCATCGGGAACTTCAGATACCACTGGACCAGCGAGTTTGCTTGACGTTGCGTTCGATAGGCTGATCTCGCAAATGTCCATCATCGAACGCTGAGTTTCGACCAGGACTACCACCAGACTTGGATATATTGCCTACAATATCAGATGTAGATCAGACGATTACACATGATGGAAATCTCTCCCCTGCTTAATACTTACCGCGAGAGAAAAATAGACGGCATTAAAGGCATATGCTTCGGCATTAAAGGCATCCGGTTTGGCCGGCGCATGCAGAATCGCCGAAACCAAGAATGCGATCTGTCGGAGCGGTAAGATCGTTGAGAATCTTTTGCGCGCAGATCAGCAAGGACGATACAAAAGTGACTGACCTGGAATCCGAGGTAGACGAGGCCTGATTCTATGAGAAGAATCAATATGGTCTGAACTGGACTCTTTCGTCCACTCAAGCCTAGGGTCTTCAGGAGGAATGTACAGTGAGTCCTGCAATATCATTTCATGGTGAGCCGCTGAGTCCACGAGTTTCGTTCATAGCGACATACCACATTTTATACGCAATCATCATTGTCGTGACGGCGTTCGTTGCGATGGAGAGTAGCATGCTTGTGGTGAATAGCTTAATTACAGGCAGATATTTTTGGGACGCTAAGCTCCACAAGTGCTTGAGGGTTGATAACGATCCGAGGTATCCGACGGTCGTCCCTGGGAGTGTGTGGATTCAGCAAAAGGGAACCACTTCGGGGAAAACGACCATTCACCCACGGCTCCGATCCACAGAATGGACGGTACGAGGATCACCCATCGTTGATCTGGGAAGAGGACCGAAGCCCGCCAAATGACGATGAGATCGCTGAGCAATGTCTTCACCGAGCATGTGCATTGTTAGATATCATGACGGATTCTGGCAGCAACGGATTGCTACTCACAGGCAGGGTTTCTGTGCAGGCGCTGATAGCGTTTGTGATCAGTAACGCGTTGTTCACCGACGCTGGCTTCTTCGATAGCGGATCATGAATGTCCAGGATGAGAGCCTGTCGGATGAACCTGATGAATTTGGTGACTTGAGTTCCAGTATTTAAACTAGAGAGAAGGAAGTTGATGATGGTCGCGGCGAACATGGCTACTGTCGCGCGGTTGGAGAATCCTCTCCGCCTGTCAAATTTCGGTAAGAAAAAAGCAACTTTGCGGGAGGGAGAGAGCGAACACGAAGGTAACGACCGATGCAGCGAACAGAACAACAAACACTCCTGTATTCGAACTTGTGGATGAGGAGTATAGCACGAGAGGCGGACGCACCATAGAAAAAAATAAAAATGGACAACACTTCCACAGATCGCAAGTATTGACTACCGAGATTCGGAAGAATCTCGCTATCAAATTTGAAGGGCCCCATGAATGACTCGGCGTCGAGGGGCGACATGGAAGACTCGGAGTCGCCCGTCATGATTACAGTAAGGTAATGCGGGGATCGATGGAGATGGCCAGAATGACACCTCAGTCCTTCCTACGATGAATATGACCGTTGTCGTTGGCGATGCGGTGGGATGGCGTCCATACGAAGGAGATGTTGGATGAGTGGTCGATAAAGAACCCACACGAGCGCCAATCTGTTGATGAAACGTGTCCATAAAAGTCGCGTTATCACGAAAGGTCCTTCCACACTGCCATTGTGGAGTTCTTCCAGTAGCCAGGGATGATCGATGTACCTTGCGTTGAGTTTGAGGACGTGATCATAAGACATGCCGTGGTCTGGATCGGGAAATCTTGTATGTAGGCGCCGGTGGGTAAGGGGGGGGCGGGCGCTGGCTGTCGGACTCATTGCTCGGGTGCACCTTTATGATATTATGTCAGTATCGAGAGGGAAGTATTCATACCGAAATGACCCCACTTTCAGCTCTTTAACCTCCCATGGACTGCCATTGACCAGAACCTGGAGCCGCCGGGGCCCGGCCCGGACCTGAATACATTCTTGACCACGTGGACCCCTGGATGACACCAACACACCCGCCGTAGCAGGAATAAGTAGTCGTGAATCCCCAGAAACGACGCAGCATCGGGGAGAAATCTATCTACTAGTCTAGTAGAGCCCCTTTTCATCAGCAAATCCCGTGTGACTGGGAGGGACAACGCTCGGTACTGAACTGACCAGCTGACTAAGTGCACCGCCACCCAAAAACCGCCAAATCTCCCACATCATGTTCGACCACTCTCGAAAAGGCTCCTTCGCTCACACAACTGATGTTACGGACAGGCGAAACATTAGGTTTGGATATAAGGTATACATAGAATATAAAAATTAACTAGAATTCCTAAGCTAAGTCATCATAATAGACAGATTCATTCATGTCATCGGAACCTGCCTTCAAGATATCCGAATTATTGAGTATGTTGGCCTGATCTGGCATCTCGGAGGATCGGGCAAGGTACCTGGAGATGGCTTTTCAGCTCAACGGTTGAAAGATGCCTTTCGCAAGGCATCTTTTTGGGCTTGTGTTTTCCCCTTACGCTTCGGGGCGCGGCTACGTGTCATTGAATTTGGCTAGATGGACTTTAAATGATTAATACGTGATGAATGACCCTCGAAGATAGGCTAATACCGTTCTCGGCACTTTTGGTGCACTGCCCGCGACGTGTCAACGCGTCTAAAATAATGTATTACATAAGCAAAAGCGTGTTTTTGATATCTCGTCTTTCATTTGGATTTGCAGGTTGAATGCAGCACACTAGCTTCACATGTTGTAGAGACAATATGGTTTATATTTCAATCTACGGGGAATGTACTTAGAAAATCTGTGGAAAACAGCTCAATCTTTGTATTTCACGTCAATAACTGGTGTTAGATCTCATCTTATCTCATTTTAATAAGTCCATTCCCTGGATTACCCCTTTTTAATCAGTTTCCGTACCAATTCCCACCAGATAACGTGCTATATCATATAAATGTGCGATTATCCATCATATGGCCCGAATCTGACCAAAATGCACAGCCACATCCAAATTCGGTGTCGCGGACATTGCCCCTTCCCAGTGTGACTGCAGGTCTGCAGAGCGTGAGTTCCTCCGTCCCGCAGTTACTCACTCAGCGAACACTCAGTACTCAGTACTCACCTCCCAGACAAATTCGGTTTACGCCAACGGCCTAGTCGAATACGACATAGGACGATACCCGCCCACGACCACCTTTCCCATTGTAGACCCTATTTGTACTCGTCGTGGACCAATAGGGATCGATCCACTCTGCCCCGCACATTGGCGGCGGTTGAATCTTCGGGAACTCGCCTTTGCAAATGGGATCTCCAAGTTCACAGAATCGCCCATTCCCGTTGGCAGCGGAACGCGCATTCGGCAGCCGGCTTAGCAACGGTGGGGTCGTTTGAACTCCTCTAAATCTTGACTTTTAATTGCCAGATAGCCCTCGGACAACGACCCAACAGTCCTGCGGTCATGAGCCTTGGACTTCTCGGTATCTGGGAGGAGGGTCAGACGTCGTGTGGCTTCCTTGTTCCTCCCCACCGTTGTGCTGCTCGCGGACACATGGTTTCGTTGTCCTGATTATCCCCACGAGCGCATATATCCATCCTCTTCTGGTGACCCAAACTACAACGCCGTCCTATGTACACCATTTCTGGGCACTGCATGTCGTGGTCGTCGTGGTCTCGTCGTGATATTCTTTGCCCTACTCTACTCTTCTGGATGATTTCGAAAAGGAAGATCTGTATTAACCGTCCCCTCGATTTGACCCTCTTTTTCATCATATTCCGTCGAACTAGCATTGCCCCCGACCTTGTGTCAAGCCCCGAGGCGATCGAGCATCTGGCGCCTGCCACATAGCGTTTTCCTTCGACAAGCACGACCATTCCTTCTCAAATTGGCCTCGGCCTGATGAAAATTGCCTTGTAGCATGTTTTATAGGCGCAGTCACTGTAATCGCGTCTACTGCGCATTTCATAACACCCCGGAGATGAACGTCCTCGAGGTACTTTGGATGGTTGAGCCCATTTTCTTTTCAATATCGGAGCGAGGTGCAATCGCGTCAATTGGTCATTTCTTGACACCTGGAGTTGAATATCGAGGTGCGTTTACGAACGCATGTTTTATTTCAAACCTCGCACTTGGATCGAGCAAGGAGCGCCTATTGGTGATAAGCTGTCGAGATTAGGCTTCATTTTGGTTTCACGTTGCAGACACGCTGCTACTTTAAATATGAATTCATCCTACCCTCCTCCAAGTCGCCTCATCGCCCCACCGCACATGGCCCACGATGCTCTGCACGCCTTTAATCGAGCTCGTAACTTTGTCGTTCAAGGTTGCTACTTCATCAATAACAGTGGCGGAGGGAAGAAAACGCTTGATGAAGGTACTTAAGTGTTATATGCCTATCAAGATACCTTAACAAATCTAATTGTCGTCCTCGATTTTGATCAGTCCTTGTCAAATTAAAGGACGAAGCTGCCTCAGAAGTTGGCTATAACTCAGTAGATCATACATCGAACCCCTCTGCAGTATTGGAGGGAGGCTTGCCTTGGCCATTATCTCCGCCAACAACGACAACGATCTCGTCTACTTCATCCACAGCATTAGTCCTTCCGACGTGCGAGCATACGGAGAAAGTGCTGCCAAGACCTGCCAAGAAGAACATGTCCTGCTCGCCAGTGTCTTCCTCCGTCGACTTCTAACCGTGTTTCCTGCCGAAGCGAAGCGCCGCCTCGTCCCCACGCTAGCCTACCAACTCGCCGTATCGCCCTATGCACCCGAAGAACTCAAAATCGAGATCTTGGGTGCCCTCTATTTGGAACCCGATATCCCAGAGCGCAACCTAGCCAATCAATTCGAGAAGCTCATCGTCCGCCCGCTCCAGAATGTTAGCGGCTCATTAAACGCCAACTGTCCGGTTGTCTTTGTCCTTGATTCGGTGCAAAACATGGACTGCGATACCGTTGAAGTCGTCCTCAGAGACCTTGCGTGGGCTTTGGGTCGTCTGCGCCATGAAGGAGTGAATGCGAAGGCAGTCATCACAGGCGTAGGATACCAGCGCATCGTCAGTGCGTTCACACCTATCCCGACCATCACGAGGGCTTTCGAAGCTCCCATCACCAATCCATCCTCGTTCCTCTCAAGGACGAGAGCTGCATCCTTCTCTTTCCTCAACTGGAAGTATGGCCGATCAGAATTCGTTCAACGTGCGGTCGAAGTGGGCTCTTTCTTGGGCATTTTCACTGGACTGCCGCCAGCCATATCGCTGGTGGGCATGACCCTCTTGCCGTCACCCCTCAATGTGATTATTGGGGGGTCTGCCCTGATATTCTTGCCAGCTTGCATGGGTATGGGCATTTCGGTTGGCATTTCGGTGCTGGCGTACAGAGAGATGTCGAGGTTGATTTGGCCAAGGTCGATTTGATTTTTGATTTACTTTTTTCCTGTCTCAGCCCCGCTTCAGTCATTTGTACCGTATTACTCATCGCCACATCCGATCCACACTTTTTCTTTCTTTCTCTTTGCAAAATCAAAGCACATCGGATATCACTTCCGGGCGTGTGGGGAAAGAAAGGAAGACACTGGTAAGACATGTACAGTCAAGGAGTCGATGATAGTAACCTCGGACTGCACGAATAGCCCAGCTTGCAGTACTATCTTGGACCCAACGTTCGGCCAGACATCATTCGGTCAACTTCCCAATCAAGCCGAATATCTCCATCAATTGATTTTGGACTTACCATCTCCTTGGGGTGCATTGTTGCCGCAAGTGAGGTCCTGGCTGAAGCTGGGAACATGGAGGATAGGACGAGGAATTTTAGATGCTCGTTTATGCGGTACAGGATGGTAACAACAAGCACTGCCCAGTTTTGTTGAAGTAAGGTGTCGGCACCAAAGGTACGCATCACTTATTTCCTTATATGGACACTTTCGACGATACCTCTATTTCATATTCGTCGTCTCGTTTCACCGACACGGCACGCAGTGCCGTGTCGGTCTACTGTACAGTTCACATATTTATACATTGAACCTTATTCCACTCACCTCAGTTGTCATCCACACGCTGTGTCTGACCTGAGCATCTTGTACGTTCGCAAGTTTATGCAATAAG
>Ga0307516_10002002_pt1 | contig 27852 bp, 35 predicted proteins | sample 19_EM_MG_FD_203310 | JGI IMG/M metagenome (GOLD analysis project Ga0307516, IMG submission 203310) | Populus trichocarpa ectomycorrhiza microbial communities from riparian zone in the Pacific Northwest, United States - 19_EM | ecosystem: Host-associated > Plants > Roots > Unclassified | place...
CCAAGTTTGGTCGTTGGTAACGATCTTGTCAGAGACTCGACCGGAAGAGCAGAGAAATCAGTGGCCAATGTCGGTGTGTGCGCCTCGAACAACGAATGTAAGTTGTTAAGATGCTTTAAGCGAAGTTGATTCATGTGGGAATGGAATATTCGCAGCTGTCGATCTCTGGACAAGGGTGAATGGGTGAACCGGGGGTCCGTCTGAAGTTCGGGAAGGGAAGCTTCCCAAGTTATCTAAAAGATGTGCAATAAGCCTATCTGTTAGTGTAGCAGTGATCGACATACCTGGGGATCACGGACAGCATCAGTTAACAAAGTCCTAGAGGGATGGTTGCAAAATGTTGAGTGCCACTACAAACAGAGATATGAGTCAAGAACCCCGTGAGGCGGCTCACTGGAACTCTTGTTCACCCTCCTCTTGGTTCAGGTCGACACGCGACCGTCCGATTTCTGCTTCCATACGTCCTCGTTGTGCCCGCACTTTCTCTTCGCGTTCCTTTAGAGCACGCTCCTTCCTCTCCAAGCGCTTGCGCTGGGGTCCGGTTTCACCGGTAGGGTTTGTGGCTTTCAGTGCAGTCACAGGATTTTGAGAAATAGTAGCTTCATCGTCCTTGGATGATGACACTCTTGCCTTGATGAAAGTGTTGAAAAGCTCTTCTCGTAACGAAGAGGATCCAACAGCATCGTATCGTGGATCATGAGAGAGTTTTCGTTTAATCTTGATGAAATTAGTGATTTTAACTCATATATAGCATGAAAACACGCACGTCCTTCCAAGACAGACCAGACTGTGCTAGACCACTCTCTCGAAGGAGGGAAAAAAAGTCTGACTCTGCCTTTTCAGCAGTAGCACGTTTTTCTAGTCTCCCTGAGTGCACAAGCTTCCGAATTATCAGAAAGGGCACATACTTTCTCCCAGCTCCTTGAGGAACTCCTTGAATCGTTTCTCGCGTTCCCGATCATCCCTCCCCCAACCATAGAAACGCCTATCCTTTTTCCAAGCTCGTCGGAAGTCAGCCCAAGCGGTCCTAGTGCTCTCGATCTGTTCAGCGAGCAAGCGATCAAACTCCTTTCTAGGGTCCGCATCCGCTGTCTCTTTCTTAACATTTTGTTGCCGGAGTTCGCGAGCACGGTCTCGGCAATATTCGTCAAAGGCCTCACGACGCGCAGATACAGACGAGAGGAGTACATATCGTGGGTCAGACACGAAAAGGGGTAGCGAGGTATCCCAAGGGTGAAGGGGATTGATGTTTTTTTCTCTGAGTAGAGTCTATACCACTGATGAGCCTGGAAATTCAACTTGACTGGCATGGAGCTCACCTTGAAAAGGGCCTTTGCTTCCTCCAAAGAAAGATCGACGCGATCAGGTATATTGAATTGGGGTTTATCCGATAGCTTCTTTGTTTCCGCTTCTTCCTTCTCCATGGCAGCTCGAGCCTCTTCCTCTTGCCTCGCCCTTTCATCCTCTGCCTCAGCAGCCAGCTGTTCAGCTGCTTCCCTTTGCCATTCCTCCTCTTCGCTAACGTCCTCGCCTTCAGCCTCTTCGTCATTATCTTCCTCGTCCTCTTTTCGTATCTTCTTTGTAATGACCACTTCCTCTAATAAGACAGGTTCAGCTGCTTTGCGTTTGAGTCCCAACTCCACTTCCTTGGCAACCTTAACTTCAACGTTCTCTTCCTGCTGAGGGCACTTGGTCACAGTGTCGTCTGCACCCAGCTGCTGTAACTGTGCCTGTTCCATGGCATGTTCCTCTGAACGATTGAGTGCTTCGACGGCTTCCCGGATTTCCTCGGGCATAATCCATACACTTTCCTTCCTGCCTTTATGGGTGTAAAAGGTATTGCCCTCGGTGGTCTTCACCCTGAGCCATTCTGTCCCTGGAATGGGAACCTTGACAAGGGGCTTCTCCTTCTTTTTCTTCGCCGCCGCCTCAGCCACGGGTTGTGGAGGAGTGAAAGCGGGGAAGGGCCTAACATAGGTAGACTGCTGACTAGCAGCGTGATAGTAATATGGCTGACCAGCGGGACCTGATCCTGGTGTGAATGCCTGTGGCGAAATGAAACCAACCATCATACCTACATGTTCTGTCCAGCCAGGGGGTAACGGAGGCAGTCCATGGGTGGCCATGGCTTGAATGGTAGAGAATTTTGGGTCACAACTGGCCCTTTGCAACAAGTTCACTGACAACACCGAGGTCACGTGTTAAATTCTACGAGATAATACATGGGCTTGCAGATCCGGGCTGTACGCAGAAAAATACAAATAGTACTAACGTTACAAAAGAAGCGTTGAACATCAAAAGAGGTAAATGGAATCTGAGCATGCGTGGCATTAAACCAGTCGAGAGTCGAGACTGGCAATAACTATCATTATTCAGACATAAAACCTGATATTGCTGTGGTCACCATCTGAGGATGTAGAACTGGTAACTACTCACTTCTTGTTGATCTGGTATAAGAGAAGGGTAAGGTTGACTTTAACCAATCCACCGAAAAGGGAGAGTGATGCTTGGTTTTCAAACTGGGCCTGCAGTAAATCTTCCATGCGGAGATCTGCCAGAGCAATGCGGCTTGAAACACCTTGAGAATGGTTGATCACCTCCATATTGAAGATACCAGCTTTGTTTGACGCGATGATCACGTCCAGCTTATCAAACTGACGAGGAGAGAATTTGTCAATGGAAAGAAGAATCCCTTTCTCGTACAAGTCCTTGGCACTGTATCTGAACGAGCCGAACTGCGGATTCTTCCCGGACTTCTGCAAGTCCCGAAGGTGGAAATACTGTTTGGTGAATGGCAAGACGAATCGTTTTTTCCTGACAAAGAAACTGGATCAATTGCCATTTCAAGGGAAGATTACAACTCAGGTCACCCTTTCCCCCGTTGCATCGTTGCCATCGCGCCTTCAACGTAATTGTGGTAGCTGTCTATCTGTTCCTGGAAATATTTCTTGCGTTCATTAAGGTGTTTCAGCGCATCCATCATGCTGTCCATTTCCTGTTGGCGCTGGAGCCGCTTTCGGTGCTTGCTACGTATGTCACTAGAGATGGCATTGAGAATTCCCTGGAAGCCGTCATTGCGTGCGATTTTGCCCTGCTTTTCAAGCTCAAGCAAGAAGTAAATTGTGTGCGCTTTGACCTCCTTAAATTGCAGCCTATGTGAATTTAGAAAAGCCCACTGAAACATATACCCGACTTACAATCGAATATCCTCGAGCTTGTATCCAGCGTCTCCTCCCGAATTTGACGGCATGCGTCGATTTAAAGGTTCATTGTCCATTTCAGCGATAATGGTCCCCCAACGCAGCTCATCTCCATCAGTGACGGGACACATCAGAGATTCGACAAGGTCTTGGGCAGGTTGAACACGCAGAATGGCCAGGACTCCTCTCTTGGCCTGTACCCACAATGCTTTCTCATCCGCCTGCGGATCTGGGGCGATTGTCAGAGCACTTTAAACCATATCATAGCCGTTACAAACCGCGAACGCGCGCAAATCTATTTGTCAATTCCAATGTAATAGCCTTGTCCCGGGCGTCTTTGAGTTCATCATTCTCGATATTAGGCACGCCATTCAACTCTTGCAGAATGACTCGGAGGCCGTCGTCGCGGGTGGAAGACTATTGGGGGTGAGACTGTGAGTGCGACCAAATACTTCGCAAAATAGATACCAACCAATTTCTCCTGGTACTTCGACAGTAAGCCATGCATTGCGTACACCTCATTGGGAGAGATGTAAATAGGCTTAGGCTGAACAGTTGCGTCCAGGAATTCATGAGCGTGATACTGCGTCTCAGCATCCTGTACGTCTGCAACTAGAAGAACGCGACCTGAATGTCGATGAGATATCTAGGGGAGGAGTGGTGACTGACGTTGCAGCATCCAAGCAGTTACCTGGGTGACCGATCTCCGCACCATCTCGTTAATTGGAACATATCTGGGGGCGTCGTCACCGAATTCAAAGCCAGAAGCGATTTGGGTCAGAACTTGGGATATTTGTGCCAAGTTTTTCCTTGTCGCAACATCAATTGTTGTGGATACCATGTCAAACGTTTCAGGAGCTCTTGTTTTTAGGAATCAGTAAAATTCAACAAACTGAATGGACGCAAGTTACAGAATTGCTGGGTTGAGATACCGATAGTGGACTAATCTCGCAATACACGCTGCATGTGCTGTGTCAGTAGCATCTGGAAACTTCTCCTACACAGACATGAGGCATGCAATGCAAGGACGCGAAGCACTTACACGTAGTGAGATAAGTGTCTCCCGAGCAATGAAACGCATGCCATAAGGCACTCTTTTCGTGGACTGCAGGATGGCAGATAAGAAAGCTTCGCTCCACCACTGTAGTTTTTGCAGATCTAAATGAGACGAGCTTCATTGACACATGTGCCGACACAACCACGGTTGAACCTACGCCTGATGTACTCGGCCCTCGTGTCCGGATCTTTCAGTGCTTCGTAAAACGGAACATCTTTGGACTTGTTGCTTGCAACGCCCGAACGCATCTCTTCTATATTAATTCTCGATCGGTGTATCTGGAACAACAGTGAGGACAAAACAAACGTGGTTAGGAGCTGAAGCGCACTATCGAAGGATCTGATTCAAGATCAAGATCTACCGCTTCAATCAACTCGCGTACGATGGACTGCAGCGTCTCCCGAACATAAGGCACTTGTTTTGGGCGCAGGTATTGTACTGCTATGCTGAGATACATTGGGTGGCCGTGCGTGATGTCTTCGATCGATCGAGCAGATTCGATTTCTTGACGGATGGATAGCTATGGAAACATTCGAACCATAGGCGATATTGGAACACGACATCATACCTGAAGCAACTTCAAGAGTAGATAGTCTTCCCGTCTATCTTGTCCGTAACCAAATAGTGTCAATGCTACACGTTCCATTAGTGGCCGGTGTTTTTCCGCCGAATCATCACTGGTGACTTCCACAAAAAGCCTGCTCAGATACCCTCCATTAGTTTGTAAGAGGTAAAAAAGCTGCTGGTAAAGCTCCAGTTTTCGCTTGGCAGAGTGATCCAAAGTGTTGGGCCCAGCGAATGGATCACCGTGGGCGGCGAGGATGGAAGCCCGTGTAGCATGCGCCGCCACGCTATCGGCACCATACTTACGTCGTGCTTTGATCAACTCCTCGAAGGACTTGACGTTTTGTACAACAAGCGCGATTTTGACATCTAGGTCGCTCACATCATTTTCGAGAGCTTGGTTTTCCCGAATGCTTTCAACCACCTTCTTCCTGAGTCTCTCCACTTTAATTTCATCCTGGAAGTCAGCTTCGGAGTCATCCAACAAATGAACGAAGTTCTTGATAGTGCCGACCGTAACATTCCTGCCCATAGTAAGCTGTCGGTATTGTTCACGAGTTTCCTTGGCGCGGAATAGAGACTGTATCTTTACGACTTTGTCCAAGTTCGAGCGATAGTATTCCATCTTAGTGCGGAATTTCATCCGCAGAAGCGCACCACGCAACATAGCCTGAAGTATCGTAGCGACAGCTTGGCTCTTCCGAAGATGAGTGCGCCATGCAAGATACTCCCTGCGCACCAAGTAACCCCTGGAAGTCGCTTGCATACCGGTCACATCGGGTACCACAAACTCGAGGCGCTTGTGTTGCTCGCGATGTCGGTTGCGTGCGAGGGCCGCGCGGGCCCGAGCCTGGAGACTTCCCACAGATTTAACAAGTTTGATTTCTGACAACGCCTTATTCATATTCTGATGATGTTGACGCGCCAGGTTGGCACGAGCACGAGCTTGGAGACCTAGGATTGTGGGGGTTGCACGACGAAGACCGCGTATGAGTGCGAGAAGTCGCTTCCGGGAAAGGTAAGTCCGACAGGCAGCTTGTATCCGAACAACTGTGGAAGAGACGTCGTCCAGCTTTGCAAGCTGAGTTCGTATTCGCCTGCGTACAACCAGCCCCCTGCACTGAGCCTGTAAATCAAGAATGCTATTTTCGACAAGATCTAGTTGTTTCAATTGCTTTGAGATAGTAGCCCTCTTCAAGAATCCGCGAGCGAGAGCTTGTATCGCCACAACAGAAGATGATATCTCGACTTCTTCAAACTTCTTGGTAAATTCGTTGACATGCTGTCTTGTAATCCTCGCGCGAACTAGGGACTGGAATTGAACAATAATATGTCTCTTGCTCCGTAGAGTAGACTTCAGAGCGGCGAAGCGTTTCCGACAGAGGACACCACGGGCCTGCGCTTGAACTTCGACAGTGTTTCCAATACATGTTTGGACGTGCGCCAAGTAATTACGCCATTGTCTTCGCTTTAAGTGCCCTATCGCAGCTGCTTGGAGGCCGATTGCCCAAGGAGTAAGGCTCGCAGCGACTTTGCGATCGTATGATATCTGACGACGGACGAGCGCACCACGGCACAGGGCCTGGACTTTTCCAACGTATCGCTCAGTCAGTCGAATGCGAGCACACTGCGTAGTGTATGCTTTACGAACGAGGAAACCACGAACTGAGCACTGTAGGCCACGAATGGATTCCTCGTTCTCCAGTAATAAACGATGACAACCTGGAAGAAAAGATGAGTGAAAGATCTCGAGCTCTTGGCAATACGAACGTTCATCTTCCGTCTCTACTTCGACTTCAGGGTCCTCGTTGATTTCCTTGGCTAGCTCGCGCCCAACGTCTCCGAAGTTAGGCATTGCGACACCAGCGTCGTTGAGGCCTTTCTGGGTCTTTTGCAACTGATCGTCGGAAAATTGCAGCTGGCCCACTAGATTGCCTATGCGCTGGGCGAGACCCTTCCTGGAAAGAAGATGACTATAAAAAAAGTCAGTGTAAATAATTAATCAATGACATCAGCGGTTGTACCTTAAAGCGTGTATGCAATAAATAACTTTTGGAAGGTTCTTTTTCTCATATAAATCAGTGAGTTCAAAGATGAAGCACTACAAAAATAGTATTTAGCGTGCAGAGTACAAGTATGAACCGCCTTACTTCAGGAAGCCCCACTTCTCGTACAAATGCAAAAAAGTAGTTGATATTATCCGAATGGCGGAAGTCCAGTTTGGAAGCCTTCGAAGAGTGAGTACGAAATCTGGAACCGAGCATATAAAGTACCTCGTATATGCGGCGGACAATGTGCCCCCCTTGGAAAACCCTGGAAAGCTTCGCAAGGACCACTCCATTGCGGAGCCTCTCTTCCATTTCTACTACACCAAATTCAAGCTCCTCATCAAGACAACCTTCTATCCATTGCTGCGCTTCTCCGACGTGACAGAGGTATTCATAGGCTTGTAAAAGATGCCGTTGGGTATCTGCCCAAAGACCCCGTGATAAGCGCGAAGGGGGTAGCGGTGACGCAGGAGCGCTCGGCAGCTTGTCTCTGGACAACCGCAAGCGACCAGGTATTCCAGTGACGTCCTCTCCGCTATTAGCGCCATGTCCTACACTATCCTGAAGAATGGGGGATAAGGAAGGATTGTTATGACAAGGGTCCCTTAAGGAGCTGGCGGGTCTGACATCCCTAAATGACTCCTTATCTGCCTCTTCCCAGTTTTCATCGCCGTCTCCGCTGGCTATTCGAGGAAGATGCCGACCTAACTTCCGACCTCCAAGTTGATCATAAGTTGATGCCTTTTTATTCATCATGTACGAACTTTTGTATGGTAATGGAGACATGACAGACGATGGTGGTTTTGTCGTGGTTGAAACACGTGAAATCTGGCTCGGAGGCTGGTCCAATGATCGCACTGCCCCTGAGATATCAAGACTGGAAGGTCGGCGATGCAATTTCTCCGTCGACAAAGGTACTGAGGACTGTGAACCGCACGAAGAAGTAGGTCGAGGGGGAGACACTGTCAGGGATGCATCTGATGTAAGGAAGGCTTTCGACGAAATGTTCGATGCACTTGAAGACGTCGACTGCTCCAAAGTTCGATTCAGATTCTGCCTCACCGATGCAGGAAGAAATGCTGCACTGTCAAGGGTGTTAGAACGACGTGCGCGTTGTGAGTAAGAATCCAACGGGAGGTTGGACGCCGAAGGGAGGGTAGGAACAGGAGTTGGGTCATTCGTGTGAGACGGAGTGGAAAATGGAACAGTAGATGTCGACAGTGAATTGTGACTCGACGTCCGGGATGCCTGCAACGGTGTAGGAGGGTCAGGATTGTGGACCGAGAGACCAGTCGAATTGGGAGACAACGGTGTTCCCATGATATGGGCCGGAAGGGTACGGCGTTTTAAATATGTGGGGGTCTGATGGAGAGATGATTCATCCGTCTGGATTGAAGTCTCGCCCGAAGACGAGAAGGAAGAGAGACCTGGTGGCGTCCTAATTCGTGAAACTGATGAAACGGAATCTCTTCTAAATAATGCCTTGTTGGGACTGGCTGAACGACGCCCTTCGAGCACGGCTTCAGCTCTTGCACGCTCCTCCCATTTGTCGCGCACAGCGTCAACGCTGCTCCCCGAGCGATGAGAGGGAACCCACTTCCTAGTCACAGGAGTGGATGGTGACGCAGTCGAATCGGAAGATAGGCCCATATTGAGTGAATTATTCCTTGCAAGGACACCGAGACTACTTCGGGACGAAGTCCGTTCGAGAAGTCGCGTCTGATATGCAAATGGACTCGAAGGATCCCTGGATCTCGTGGACCCTTCTAATGAGGATATTGAGTTCGAGCGTTCCATCGCGCATCTGGGGTCATCAAAGTCGTCCGAGTGATCTACGCACCTCGTATTTCTTGGTTGGGATGCAGCCCACTGCCAGTGGCAGAGATGATTATGTAAGTGTTCACTTACAGTCACGTGACTGTCACTCCGACTTATCGTCACGCGTCATGCCTTAAACTGGCAGCAGTCTCATAATGCCAGATGTCTCTTCGTCGCTCGATGGTCTCGTATCAGCGTTAGTACCGCAATCAGTAAACAACCCGACCCTCAAGAATGAACTTGTATCTCACTCCAAGGAAATCCTGGCCAGGTTCTCCCTCACTCAATCATCAAACACCCATAGTTCTGACGCGTTGCCTGCAGTCATATTGGCCAAACACACGAGAGTGATATCGGTCACCTCGCCACCCTAATAAAGAGACAGTGTTAGTTCCTTCGTTGTCCAGTGGTATCAACTCATCACTCCTCAGTTCTTCACTCTCCGTCGCCGAGCGGCGCGTCCCTTAAGTTCACTAATTTATTGTCCCGCCTCCTGGATCAGGTCTGTATCATGGGAGGCCAGTGGTGCTACGGTGTCTCATCATTTATTTAGCGCGTTTTGACTCGCAAACATGATATCTTGCTGTTCCTGCACACTCTTGCACGGTCGCCTCATCAAAACGCCTCCCCTAGTCCTTTTCTCTCAAGTCTTCAACCTCCCCGAAATCGTACCTCGTTCACTGTACCCAGCCCTGTAGAAACTCCGCCTTCTTCCTGCCAGCAACGAGGCAAGTCAAATGCTGACCTTTTACGGGAATATCGCACACGATTAGGTCCGACCTGTCTTCACCCGTGCATTCTGTGTGCTGATACATGTCGACAAGGCCGCCCGCATCTTTCAGAGCACCTCCTTCTTAGAGATACCTTATACCTCCTACAGGGAATCTCGGGAAAATACATACAACTCTCCGTTTCAAATCAGGATGACCCGAGTAAACTCACATTTGTCGATGACACTGTAAGTGAGCTTCCCTGTGTGTTTCATTTTTTTTTTTGGCTCAACCTCAGTTTAGAGAGGCATTATCCCTACCCCTGTCAAGTCACTGATACACAGACTTGCTGAAGTTGGCCACCTCTACTCTCGAGTCGCCACTTTCGTCAAAGATCGCGAAGGTCGACCTGGCGTAGGCATGATTGAGCAGAGTTTGTGCCACCATCTTCAAGTGCAACTGACTGAATACTTCCGTCTTATCGCCATATTGGAGTCGCAAATTTCAGCTACTGCATCTGGACGTGCTGATGGTAATGTAGATGTCCGAGACGAAGAAACTGGTCTGACCTTGAAGCGCCTGGATGTTTGGATAAATGAGTGGAGGCTACGGATGCGCATGATGAGTGTGTGTGTCGAAGGTGCCCGAGGTAGTATACCTTTTATTCTCACGATTCTAAAGCTAAGCTATCCTGCCAGATGCTCAAGGAGGCGCACTAGTTAACCTCATTCATAGTTACACGGACAACGGTGATCCCTTCGTGCGCAAATTCACTGATCAACTTCTTGAAGAGGTACGTCTCCCGTTGTGGAGATAGCTGTCATCTATACCTTTACAATTAGGTGTCGCAACCGTTTTTCTCTACCTTGCACAAGTGGCTATTTTCCGGAGAGCTTTATGATCCTTACAACGAATTCTTTGTTGCTGTCAATCCTGAGCTAGCCCATGTGCAATACCTTCTACACCCGATTTCCCTCTCTGGCGTGGGAGATGGTGTATTCGGGGCACTGAGTGGCGAGGCCGATGATATATCGTCTGAACGCGAAGGTGGACTTCGGCTTTGGGAGGCCAAATACCAATTCAGAATGGATATGCTCCCAATGTTCGTCGGAGAGGCATTTGGGAAGAAGGTGACGAGAATAGCAACGACAGGCATTGGAACTAATCCTTTTTTCAGATCTTTTCGACAGGGAAAAGTTTGAACTTCATTCGATACAGTTGCCATGATAGTGATTGGGTTGCAACACGGGAGAAAATGAGCAACACGGGAGGAAGTGAGGAGCACCCATTCCGTCTCACTGTCGAAACTGAGTCTTCGCAGCTCTAAAATACAGTGACATTGTGGGACTGGAGCGTTCCATTGACTCTGCGTACTCAACGGCTAGCAAACGACTTTTTGAAGTTTTCATCGAAAAATTCAAGTTATTGTACCACCTCCGAGCGTTGAAGCATTACATCTTACTTGGTTATGGGGACTTTGCAGAGCAGTTGATGGAGACCCTTGGGCAAGTCCTTTGGTTCTAAATTCGCACCACTCGTCGTTATCCTAGTTCTCTGTGCAGGCCAAGTCTTACGCGTCCTGCAAACACGCTTTATCGTCACAACCTCACTGCAACGCTCGAAACTGCTATTAGAACGTCGAACGCCCAGAACGACCCTCCAGATGTCTTGCGTCGTTTAGATGCGCGCATGCTTGAGTACTCTCATGGTGAAATTGGCTGGGATGTCTTCACTCTGGAGTATAAAGTCGACGCTCCTATCGACACAATCCTAGATCCTGACTCGATGGTGAAGTATCTCAAGCTATTCCATCACCTTTGGAAGATGAAAAGGGTCGAAAGTGCACTCAGCGAAGGGTGGATGCGTGTTGCCGGGGCATCAAGGACTTTTCTGAGGTTGCACGGTACGTTAAGTTTATTTGTCGTTTTGTGATAACCTTCGAACCATAGGAACAGAGTTTGAATACGATTGGCATCAGATCCGTATTGTTATGGCGGAGATGGTCCATTTCATCCGCCAGATGCAGGCATATTGCCACGTAGAAGTCATAGAATGTTCATGGAAGGGGCTGATGGAGTTTTTCCAAGAACGGGAAGGGGATCTGGATGCCATGATCGAAGCCCACCGCTTGTACCTTGATAGGATGGTCAAGAAAGTTTTGCTCCTAAGTTCGAAGACCGGCAAAGAGGTTAGTTTACATTTCAAGCCGGTTGTCGTTAACCTTTTCTCTGTCCAGGAGGCATTGCTGATGCAAGTCCAAGAAGTTTTCGCGACTATTCTACAGTTCCGTGAAGCTATGGTGCGTTTTAGCAATGTTCCCGAGAAGCCTTATTTACAGTGTGTAGGATAACTTCTATCATTGTTGTCTTTCCGAAACTGCAAGAAGGGATCAAATCAAGGACGTGGACCGGGTATGCTGGATATATTCGATACATGTTCCTTCTGACCTTATCTTAGGGCATCTACACTTTCCCACCCCATGAACGCAGTGGTACTCCAACACTCCCTCAAATGCGCACCCTCATAAAACAGTACAGTTCCACCTTCAGCGATCTCGCCATGTCCATTGTCCATGCCCTCCAGAGTCACCCTGACTTAGATTGTCGCTTCCTTGGTATCCGATTATCATTCTCCGACTTTTACCGAACGAAGAGAGATCAACAACTTCTACACCAGCAGTACAAACCTACTCAGTAGTTCTTGTCATAGTGGTTAGATTTTTAATGCGAGGACCTTCTGAAAAGGATATGGTACATCGTTAACCGTCGGCCTTGTCTTTCCTGTTCATATCTGTGGTTGCCTATACGGCTTTAACAACAGGGACGATGCAACTACGGACACGGAGCTATGGGACAGTGGTTGGCTATGAAATCTGAGAAGAAAAATTGTTTACTCACGACAAAGCCATGGCCAAGGAAGCCCAGGCAGGGGCAAGTCGGATGTGGCCTGCGGGATACAGCACGCCAGCAGCGATCGGAACAGCGACAAGATTATACACAAATGCCCAAAGCTGCATGTATTGAAATATCAACGACTAGAAATATCCTGGAATGAGACGACCTACGAAGTTTACTTTGACCCTGTTGAGGACTTTGCGAGACAAATCGGCCAATGTGAGTAAACATGACAGGTTGGACGACAATAGGATAAACGAGGCGCTCGATATCGCGACTTCACTGCCAGATCCAATAGCAACACCAATATCGGCTGCAGCCAGTGCCTGCAGTCGGCTTCAGACGTCTTTCGTGCCCAGGATCGATACCATGACTTACGGGTGCGTCATTGATTCCGTCGCCAATCATTGCGACAACACAGTGTTCATTCCGTGCCCGCCGCCGCACCAATCTCAGCCCCCTTGACGGGGGTTTCTTCCTACCATTCATTTGCAGCCATTCGATCTTTTTTGCCTGTAGAATAAGTCAGAGGACAACGTATACGCCAGACAAGTCGGCCACTGGCCTTTTCTTGTGGAAGGACACCAGCAATGACTTGGTTGTCAGGAATTCCCACCGTTCTAGCGACTGCCTTTGCAGTTGTTCTGTTGTCACCGGAGACCATCCATGTACTAATTCCGCTTTCCTGGAGTCTCCGAATGACACGTCGGGCCTCTGGTCTTACTTGGTCAGTAATTGCGAAGATTGCGACGACCTCCGAATTGCCACTGGCGTTGTCCCTAATTGCAAGCAGAACAATGCTCTTGGCCGCTTCCTTCCATTTTTCCAGCGTGGTGGCGATAGACTCATTAATGGCGATCCCCTCCTGCGTAATCCATGCCTCGCTGCCAATGACAGCCGTACAATTGAATGTATCAAAGTGAGCCTTCAGACCCATTCCTGCCACTTCGTCGAACCCAACCGCATTAACATGCGTCGCCCCATTCGTCTCGGCATACCGTTTTATCGCAACAGCGAGAGGGTGGCAAGATGAGGATTCTAATTCTGCGGCGATGCCAAGGACCACCTCTCGAGTCCATTGACTTCCAGAGGTCGTAATGTCACAGTCAGAGACCTGAGGCTCTCCACCTGCGGTCAATGTGCCTGTCTTGTCAAAAACCACGATGTCTACTTGGGCCATTTCTTGGAAAGCTTCCCCCCCGCCACGAACAAGAATACCATGTTGGGCGGCTATCCCAGAACCAACAAGGAGGGCAGTCGGGGCTGCGAGTCCAATGCCACATGGACAAGCAACCACGAAGACCGCAGCAGCAAACTGAAGGGACCACACCGCTGTAGCACAGTGTCAGGACTGACATCAGGAAGGAGGAATGTAACTTACTCCATCCTCCTACACCAATGTCGAGGTAGTCGTCAGGAAGCGCGCCCGAGTATCCCAGCACTACCCAAACTACCCAAGTTGTAATCGCAAGAAGGGTCACGATGGGAACAAATACACCTGTCACGGCGTCCGCTACCCGCTCGATGGGAGCACGACGTGTATGCCCCTCGCGCACGACGTCAATGATGCGGTCCAGCCTATGAAAGTTAAGTGCGTGAATGGCCCTTAATGCTCCATACTCACATTGTTGTACCGTCAACAGTGTCTACCCTCACGTCAACGACTTTTGACTTGTTGATAGTCCCAAGGAATACTTGGTCGCCGGTTCCCTTTTTCACTGGCTTCGCCTCCCCTGTCATCGAGCTTTCATCGAATAGTGTCTCGGCACTTGACACAATGGTACCATCACACGGCGGACTGAAACCGTTCAGAACACGAACGACATCCCCAATCTCAAGCAAGTCGACCGAGACTCTATCGATTTTGTGTCCTGGCTTTGCAACCAGATTACCATCATCTGAGTTGTCATCTCCTTTTTCGACATCGAGATCATCAGACCGATATGACTGGATATTGGAAGGGGAGCCAGGTAAAATCAACAGCGCTTCTGCAGGCCGAAGGGACCCCAGCGCCGTCAAGGCATCTGCCGTTCGCGCCTTACTGTATGCTTCCAAGTATCGCCCTAAATAAGACAGGTTGATGCCGACGGTAAGCAAACTTGGGAATAGACTCACCAAACAAGAGAAACATGGTCAGGAAAACTACAGAGTCGAAATAGGTGGTAGCATCCCCTGTCCCGTTTACGGCCGGCGGCTTAGAAGCAGCGAGGGCCAAGAGGGCTACAGAGGCAAAGTAAGCCACGGATACGCCACTGGAAACCTGAAAGGGAAACTATTGATAATATTTTCACAGTGATTACTCGTTACTTACCAAAAGATTCATGCTTCCAAAGCGTGTAAAACGTCTTAGAACAGGAGTAGTGCTACCCTTGCGCCACAAAGTTCTGATCTCTTTTATGCTCCGTCGATGAAAGGACCCAGCACCGTAGACCATCACTGGCGTGGCAAGAAAAGATAGTACCCACTGGGCTCGGGAGGCATTTCCGTTCCATATGGGCTTCATGAAATACTGTCTAATTTGATTCTGCGAAGGGACAAGACTCATGTAAACCACGCCGATGATGAAAGTGGGGATTGCAATGACGAAGGTGAACAGAAAGTGTCGAAGCAAAACCTGTTGCTCACGCTTCCGCATGGCACGTGTTCGTGCCTCCAAGGTCGGTGGCTTGAATACTGATACGGTGAATATATTTGGATCAGCAGCGACGATAGCTGATGTGATTGTGCGGATGGTTAATTCCGAAGCAGGTTCATACGAAACCTCCAGGACAGGGTCGATGTAACTGATTAGCGCCTTTGTTATGGTGAGTTGTGGTTGAAACCTCTTCAAGGTATTCATGACCTTTCCTGGACAATGTCTGTTATGATAGTGAGGGTCACCCACGAAATTTATCTGAGCTTATACTTACTGACAAAACATGCCATGTACCTGCAAGGAGACGGTCCTAAGCCCGGAAGGCGTTGCTTCACCAGCTGGGGAGCAGAGAGGCTCTGCCTCGAGCAGTTCAGCACCAAAACCACAGTCCTCGATTGCTTCTGTGATGGAAGGGATTAAACCCTTATTCTCAACAATCATAGTGGCCGAGCTGTTCAGGGCATTGACAAACAGTTGCGAAACTCCGGAAATTTGTGAAACCATTTCTGTGATGGAGGCTGAACATGCAGCACAAGTCATTCCACTGACAGCAAGACTGAGACGATGGGGCATGGAGACAACATTGTGATCCAGATCGACAGGGGTGCTTGTCTCGGCCTTTTCTCGTAAGGATGCATACTTCTCCGAGGCTTCGTCAGTCCTCGGAAGCGAGGGTACGATGAGGTTTGACTGGGATTCTGAATCAGTATCATACTTTCGGACTGCTAATTCTTCTCGACATGCAGAACAGTGTTGAAGGTGCTTCGCTTGTCTGCCCGAAAGGAGGCTTTCATTCGGATGTTCGGGCTGTGAAAGTCCAACGCGAGGATAGAACACATCGAAGCCAGCGTCCTCTAGAGTGTCCTGGATCGTATTTGCACGCAGGCTAAGAGAATGCTGAATAATGACCGCCTGGTGAATGATGGATATCCCGAGGACAGTGGGTGGTGGCTGGAGTGCAGAAAGGGCATGTTCGATGGCACTCACGCAGCTTGGGAACATCAAGAGTAAGTCCCAGATTTTCTGGATGTGAAGGTAGAGCATACCTGGCACAGTGCAGGTTTGAGAGGAGGATAACTGTGGTGGTGGACATTGACCAGAATATTAAGAGAAAATTACCCGTCCAGAACTGAGAAGAGAGGATGGGCGGCGTATCCGACGTAATCCAATGTGTGTGGTAGGTGCTTTATAGGAGGAGCGGGTTTGTACAATAAATTGCTCATGCCAATCATGGCCTTCGCATGGCTGGCACAAATGCCTCGGCCATTAAAGTTTGCGATCATTGATTAGTAATGCATTACGGTCACCCTGCTTTAAGTTAGTAATTAAATGGTGTCATCGGAAAGACCAAGAAAGACCCCGTAAGTGCTCTACTTAGCTACTAGTACTACTTTTACCACTTGTTTGTTTACTACGCGGTTTCAGGGTCCTTTCCGTTATTCCCCTTTGCTCTTTCCGCATATTTACGAAAACAGCTCGGTGATATACCATAACTAGACCTTTGTCTCCAGGAATTTACGATCACCGTTGGCAGAGCCTGTGGAATCCGCGGACTAATCTGCATGACGCTACTACGATGACGACTGACAGGCAAAGAGTTCCGGCCTCAGCTAGCCCAAATTATTATTCTGCTGGTTGCAGCTTTCACTCCTCGCAACACGCGATAGTTGGCACCAGCTGCAGCATTGTCAACGTCTAGTGTTGCACCGATGCCATACATTGTTCGTCCTAGTTTCCCACTCCTTCCTGATCGAGATCCTTCATCTTCATCCGTAGCAACGTCAATTTTCCTGAAAACTTATTGTTGGGCATCAGGTACTCAGTAATCATCGCTATCATTGTCCGCGGCAGTAGCTTTCCAGCGTTCATTGTTCCCGATGATCTCGAAAGCCGCACGTCGATTCTCGTTATCTCGTTCGTGATGTTTTACATCCTGAACTATTCCCTGGGCAATGGTTCGAAACATTGGCAATCATGTCCTGAAACACCAAAAGGTAAATAGTCTCTTGTGCAAGGTGGGTGCACCATACACTTCCCCGCTGGCGCTGGCATACCTGACAGTTGATATGGGGATGGGCGTTGTTGGACTGTGACCATGACCACCATAGACTGCGTAACTCGGATGATTGACTGGCAACGTTGCATAATTACATCACATTCCAATAGTGTAGCCTTTGTATGTGTTGGCCAATCGAACCAAGTCGAACCCCGCTCAAAACATATTATGTAGTAATCGCATTGCTGGACTGATAATAATCTCCCATTCGCTGCATTTTGTGCGGCCCGGAAGCACGAAAGCTGCCTTTTGTAGATCGGCGAGGGGCAGGGTTGACATCGCTCGGTGTGCCGGACGGACAAAGGGCTAGCTGGATTACGTCCGTCGACGTTTAGCTTGCGCCATCGGCCCACTGTTTTTGCCAGTGTCCATTCTTGCTTTCCCTCCCCCATGGTGCCACCAGAGATATCAATGCAAAGCATGCAGGGAAATGACCGACCCTCGAGGATGTCAGCTCTGTTCAACTCCTCAGGGCGAGCCTCATCAGCGCGTTCAAGTTCCATTCTCACGCGGTCGTCGTCACGGTCCTCTATTGCTTCCCATTCCGACTTGGTCAATGTCAATGAGCCAATGAGACCCCCAGTGATCCTCGGCATCTGTGCCATGGACATCAAGGCCAGATCAAAAGCTATGCGGGAGATCCTGACCCGTCTAGTGGAGCGAGCCCGCGGTGCCATACAAGTCGAAGTGTTCGGTGACAAGGTCATCCTCGACGAAGGTAGGTTTTTCCCCTCATAGTGTACATCTCAATCTGCCACTGAGATCGTCTCCATCCAAGACGTCGAAAACTGGCCCCGCTGTGATGTGCTCATTTCCTTCTTTTCGACCGATTTCCCTCTCGATAAAGCAATATCTTACGTTAAGCTACGCAACCCGTTTTGTATCAATCACTTGCCACCTCAGGCTTTGCTATGGGACCGCCGTCTCGTTGGTGCAGTCCTGGACCACCTCCACATTCCCACTCCCAGACGATTAGAGGTCTCACGGGATGGCGGTCCCCGAGTGGATGAAGAACTCAGACGGGACATGAAAAACAAACTCGGTGTGGAACTCGGTGGCTTTCGTGTGACCCCCGAGGTGTTTCTTCGTGAGGATGGCAACGCTATCATCATCGATGGCAAGGTTCTGGAAAAGCCATTCGTCGAAAAGCCTGTCAGTGGCGAGGACCACAATGTTTACATCTATTTTCCTGGTGGTGGCGGTCGTCGCCTGTTCAGGAAGGTGCGTTCCACAGAACTTTACTAATTTTATACCCATCTTCCCCCGAAGGTCGGAAATAAGTCCAGTGACTTCGATTCAAGTTTAAATCACCCGAGGACCGACGGATCCTATATATACGAAGAATTCATTGAGGTCGATAATGCAGAGGACATCAAGGTGTATACAGTTGGGACAGAGTACTTTCATGCGGAAACGCGAAGATCCCCTGTCGTAGATGGAGTTGTCCGACGGAATACCGAAGGAAAAGAGATAAGGTAGTGACATTTCGATGTTTCATGACCATGAAACCCACGATTCCCCCCAGATTTATCACCCACCTCAGCGAGAAGGAGAAGTCTTACGCTGCTAGAATTTGTCAAGCATTTGGACAGAATGTATGTGGGTTTGATATGTTGCGATGTCATGGCGGGAAGCAGAGCCAGGTGATAGACGTCAACGGGTGGAGTTTCGTCAAAGGGAATGAGTCTTACTACGGTCAGCGAATTTGTATCCTCACCTTGGGAGTTTAGTTCATGATTTCCTTTACAGATAAGGCTGCTGAAATTCTCGCCTCTCTATGCATGCACGTTTCCGCGTCTCCGGGACGTCTCCTTCCGGTAGCCGAGGCAGCACCGCACGATTCATTCACCTGGCGCCTGAAGGCCAATGTCACTGTGTTCCGCCACGCCGATCGCACACCAAAACAAAAGCTTAAATTCAACTTCCCCATTGGTGATCCCTGGACGCAGCCGTTTGTCAGATTATTGAATGGGGAAAAGGAAGAGATTATTCTACGAGAAAGGGAACAACTAAACCTAGTCGCTCGTGCAGTAGAAGAAGCCAAGGCTATAGGAGCCTGTGGCGAAGACCTTGCGAAGCTCACGCAACTCAACAATGCCCTGTTCAGCAAGATTGATCTCCCCGGGACTAAGGCTCAACTAAAACCTATTTATTCGAAACGACAGGCTGGCCAGGCACGGAAACTGACGAAATTGACCCTAGTATTCAAATGGGGCGGCGAGGTAGTGTGATCCACGTCGACGGCTAGTCACACCATTAATTTCCATCTATCCAGTTCACCCATTCGGCAAGATACCAATCCCGAGATTTGGGAGAAACTATGAAGAAAGACCTTTCCATCATGAGTAAGCTTTTAATTGCGCAACAAATCATTTGCGCATCTCACCTATCAAACAGACAGGGAAGCCCTTCACAACGTCAAGGTACTTTCCATATGCGTCAACAACTAATTTCGTACCGAGCCTCATTGCATAGATTTATACCTCCTCGGAACGTCGCGTTATCGCATCCGCTGAAATATTTTCCGCCGCCCTTGTGGATCATCCTCTTTCCGGCCTTTCCGTATCGTCCTCTAGCCCTTCCTCACGGTCTTCGCAAGACGGAAACTCCAGTTCATCAAGCGGCCATTCCAAGAATGGCATTCACTTGCTACCTGCTCTCATCATCCGCAAAGACCTCTTAGATGATTCCAACGCTGCCAAGGACCTCATGGATGATGTGAAGAAGCGGCTTAAAATCTTATTGAGACCAGGGGAACCAGAAAAGCGACCAGAACTCACGTGGCCGAAAAGTATGAAGAAGGAACCAGTGGAAGTTGTCAAGGCACGTTCACATATGACCCGTTCATCCATTCCGCGGAATAATCGTCAAGCAGGAGGTTATCGAGCTCCTCGGCTCTTTTCGTGCCATCATGCGAAGAAATTTCGAATCAATGGATGTAGATAAGATCCAGGAGCGCTGGTCTGTATCCCCCTTGTATCAACATATATCCTTACCATGGTAATCCAGGTGTTGTGGTGACGAGCCTTGGCTTTTCCGGGAGCGATGGGAAAAATTGTTCGAAGATTTTTGTGACGTGGAACAGCGCAAATTCGACCCTTCTCGTGTCAGTGAAATACATTCTAGCTCGTGCGTTGTTGCCAATGTTGATGGTTAATAGGTGTCAGAGCTGTATGATACAATCAAATATTGTGCCCTGCACCATCGACAATTTCTTTTTTCTATTTTCCACGAAGATGCTGGCTTAGGCAAGGATCATAGTCGAGTCCAGGATCGGAAATTACACGAATTATATGGCCGTGCGAAAGCTCTCTTTGACCTCGTTGCCCCGCAGGAGTATGGCATTGAACCGGACGAAAAGTGCGTATTCGTTCCTTCGCCCGCTGCTCTGTCACAAATATACTTATGGTCCTCAATTAGAGAAGAGATAGGGGTTCTTACGTCACTTCCCTTGCTGAAGAAGGTGGTGGAGGATCTTGAGGCTGCCCGCAACAACGGGGGTAGTTCCTTGACAGTATATTTTACGAAGGAAAGCCACATCCACACTCTTGTTAATCTTGTTCTACACTCCGGGGTTCCGATTGCGAACCGGAGGATACCAGAACTGGACTATTGTGTACGTTTCTGTTACTTGATTGTGCCTTGTTCTCGTTGACAGACTGCATTCACAGTCCCATATCACGTTCGTACTGTCATTTGTGGCATTGCATTGTACTAATTCACTATAGCTTCGAGTTGTATGAGAGGAACTTCGGGCGCGGTAATTCGGACAAGGAATACTCGATCAAGCTCTCTCTGAGTGAAGGTGCCCACTCGCCTAATGTCCTTGATTCGACCTTAGACGCCCGGCACTCCTTGAATGTTCAACCTAGGAGGTGGGTGTGACTAGCACGGTTCTGACCATTCCTTGAACTAACCGTCAGATCCCAGGAAACTCACGCAACATCTACCATATAGCTTGGTTATCGAGAAGCTTTCCAAACATTTCGGAAGATTGAATGAGGTGCGTGGGCTTCGAAGTGCAGTATTCAGACCTCTTTTGACTGTTCTGGTAGGACGAGGACACCGGTACAGATACTCCATTCATTGAAACGCTCCAACTCCAACCTGGGCGATACATTACCGTCAACGACAGCAGTAGTGACGACCCTTTGTCACTTTCTGAATCATGACCGCTCAAGACCTAGCGTAATTCGTACGTCACGAGGAGAACCAAAAGGACAATACATACACTAGTGTCTGATATAAAGTCTATACATTGTCCGCAGAATATTAAGGTCACGTTAATTTTCATGGGTCGGGTTTGGCCGCCGTTGAATGAGCAATGACTTAAGGACATCGTCAACTTGCTCCGGTGGTACAGGAGTAAAGGGAAACGAAAAATTCTTTAAACCTGATGAGCCATAAAGCGCACTCGAGGATTGTGACAACTGAGAAGACTGTTGAGCTAGTGCTGAAAATGAGGTCCTATTTTCTTGATACCTAACTCATGTCAGGGTTCCCGACAAGCTGCCGCGCTAGGTATACTCACAATCTGATATTGGGTTAGTCCACGAGAATATCCCATGAGAGCAGCTTACATGAATGCCTCCTTGTTTACCACATCGAGCTCGTTTATACGGTCAAGGGCTACCTCCTTGAACATAGCTTTCATGAAGTGTAGAATGTCGTGCACCCTATGTTCCTTGGTCCTTGATTGATCGTGCCGTATAGTATGTCAGGCTCGAAAGTTGAACGAATAACGGTATCAGTATCACCTCCAAGGACGAAACTGCGCCACGAGGTTCAACATCCCGGTTTGGCTCTCGACAAGTGGATGGAATGTGTCAGTCAGGAACTGTACTGTGGGCTGCTTCTCTGGATAGTTCTCCGGAAATGTCATCGTGAACTTTAGAACGGATCCTGCGTAGTATCCTGTGCGTGGCTCATCCATGAGTGCGCATGCACGAGCGTTAGGATGGTGAATTGATACGACACCTTTGTGCACGAACAGAACCGCATCCCAAACAAAGATATTATCCAGCGAGGGTGTAACGTACATGCCAGAGGGACAATGCTTGTTGTATCGTAGCGATGCATACTCGGTCGAGATCACCGCGCGAGCTACAGAGTTGAGCGTGGCATCAGAGGTGCTCGATGGGCCTCTTAGGGCTGGTTGCAGAGGCGGGACTGGTGAACTCTTCGTCTTGCCAGCACCGAGGTCTATCATGGGGGACGTAACCAACCCACTTAACAATGACATCGAATAGCCACGTCTGCCTGGGATGAAGCTTTGACGTACTTGTCAAGCCAACTTGGTTTTAGTCAACTGAGGTAATTACTAGCCCCCTGTTCGTTTCCGACAAAGTCGAGCTCTTCCTTCTCCACTAGTGAACAAATATTCAAATGTCAGCTTGGCCCGCAGTCGAGAACGCGTCATCATCTATTGTAACCACCACTGTAACGTGGTCTATGGTAATCTCGGTTTGACCTTCTGTCAGTATCTCTATCTCCCCACTGCCTCTCCTGATGTCGAGCACGCCCACGAGAACGCCAACCATTGTCATGCCTATCTGCAGCACCACGTATGCTGAGCGACTCCCTACGGATCTGGGTATTATCTTTGGAATAATCCCGTTGGTCGGCTCCACCACCAAGTCGGGCCAAAAGACTACGGGGCCTATCCGGGGGTGATGCCGGTGGGAGAAACTGGCGCCCACCATCCTTCAACGAAGTTCCGAACTTCATCGTCTTTCCGCGTAATCGTGGAGGTTCCTTCATCTCTCGGTTCTTCGCATTCCAGGAGTCATGGAACCAGTCCCCGGGATCGTCGTCCTCCTGTTCTCTAAATCTCTTTTCTAACCGCTCTTTGTCCTTATGCCTTGCGCGTTTACCAACGTCTACGGGAATGTTCATACCCAAGTCGTCCGATAAGCCGGGCAGGTCTTTAGTACTCTGCAGCACCCTGGGTCCCCGTCCAATGTGAACGGGTTCTGTAGCCGGATCATAGAAAGGACCAGTCATCAAGTTGTAAGCACTGAACGCAGAGGGCTCCACAGGTGCTCCCGAGGGCCGTGGAAGTTCATCACAATCCTTAGAAGAAGAGGTAAGTTCTACGTTAACACGCAGACAATCCACTGACGTCGCCAAGGTGTCCTGTATTGGCACAATTATAGCACCATTCATCTGTGCCGATAAATCCTTCCCCACCTCGACCAGTAGAAAATTGTTTTTTCTCTTCTCGACTCTTCTTGATCAGGTTCCGCTCTTCATCAGTAACGTATTGGTATATTCGCCACAGAGTAGGACATTCCTGGGCAAGTAACCATTTACTCATCCAAATTAAGAGAGGATATGTTTCGACACACGTTAATCCTATGATTCTGGGAGCCACATCGGTCACAATCATCCCCCAAGTCGGAAGTGCGTGCGGAATACCGATTAGGACAAGTCTACAGAGTATTAGTCAGGTAAATTAGCTCCTGCGGCACCTGAACCTTGTTGATATGGCCTTTCATGCCACATGTGAAGCACGTTTTGCTGATAGGACAACTTCGCGTGGAATGGTCATCGCGTGCCCCGCATGTCAGGCACTGAAGGCAAGGTCAGCGATAGGTCGTGGCTACATCGGAAAGCTTACTATCAGCACTGGACATTCGTATGACTTGTGGTCTCCCTCTGCACCACAATGTTTGCACTTGAATATGGATGGCTTGGTTTGACCTGCTTCATCTGTTTCGTTATCAAAGTATCGTACCAGTCCTGGAGCCTTGACTACTATTAGCAAGGAGAGTCAAGATGTGTGGATGGTCCATACCTTCCTGTCCTCGTATTCCAGGAAATCTATGTAATCGTCGTCGCATTCTACAGTTGGTGGCAGGATGACCTCGATGGGACCGGCGCTTTCGGTACTGGATGCTAGCACCGAGACGTGGGAGGGTAACACCAACCTGCTCACGTCCTGACTCGGGGGTTCAGACAGAACATCGCCAGACTGTAGCGCAGGTTCTATGCCTGTGTCCGGCACAATGGATCCTTTCGTTGTATCAATGTAGAAAAGCTGGGATTCCTCGGCTCCTGTGGCAGACAGTTCCGGTAGCGACAAAGGTGACCTACGATCGAGTGACTGTTTGTTGCGCTGGTCACTTCCGCCCTTCGGTGTATGGTCCCTAGAATTTTGTGTTGAAGTGTTGACGCTTCCAGTGACGGGGCCCTTGGACTTTTTCTTTTTCTTGCTTCTACGCTTCTTTTCTTTGGACGCTCCTTGTTGTGTTGACGGTGGGGGGAGTTCATCTCCAGAGGAGATTTCGACTGACACTAGGATTGGGGAGGAATCGGCGGTCAGATCGATGATTTCTGGCATCTCCGAGAGACCAAGGTTGAATCAAAGAGTGCACACGTGATCTTCTCATCTTTTGCAGGTGACGGCGGTAGTACGACGTCAATATTTCAATGATTGTGCGCTTCGCAAACCCTCTCCTCTTGCCTTCACCAACTAACTATGGATTTTCTTGTCGTATAACCCCCCTCTCAACGTAGACTGGCGCCAGAAATGGCTAAGAAAAGCCTCTACCCTCACCGCTATGGATTCGAGCATCTTCCAAAGCTCAAGCGCCTTTTCAATCGCGCCCTAGAAAATGGTTTTCCATGGAGGTATGTCGGTGTGTATACAATCTCTGGCTGTTTGATGAAAAATGGGAAGGCGACAACCCATGATGAACACGCAGCCGTAGTCGTCGATAAACAGAGCAAGGCACAGCAAAATGAGCTCAAAGAACCAGTTCCAGGGAAAACAATAGCGACGCCTGCGCTGCGTGCTGATGATCCACTCGTCGCTAGTTTCTGCCATCCGTTCTTCTCAGGACGAGAAACTGTCTGTTTCATCTCATCAAGTGGGTTCAGCTTATCCACGTGCGCTGGTTGGATCTGAACGGCCGAAATACTTGCCTGCAACGAATTGGCAACGAAGCACAACTAGCCCATTACGGCCGTCCCTGAAAATGCGGTGGTCATCTTACCTCAAGCTTCCACTGCCGAGGCTGATCCTGGCGATGCTCCAGTGCAAAAAGATAAAGGCCTCGCTTCCGTTACTCCCGCGGAATGTACACACATGATCGCATGCATTGACATTATGGATTCCGGCAGGTGTCAGGCGATGATCAGCCATTATCAGCCAAGAACTTACGGAGTGTCAAGTCTATTTCTAGCGTTGTGGAAACCACTGCCCACGCAATCGGCCTTGGAATATCAACTTAGATACCATCAATGCCACATATCTCCAATCCCTCAAAACCTTCAACACGGTCGTCAATGGCATTGCTAACATGAGTTTCGCCGCTTGAACATCTTCTAATCTTATCTGATGATCATTCATAGATCTATCCATACTTAGTTGGCGTTGAGTGCATTGGGTGTAGCCTCCAGGGCATGCATCTGTCATACTGCCGGATGTGGCCGGTTGACGCGGTCCTGGACAGATGATTCTGTCTCAAGCGAACCTCGGCGCCTGTACTGCGACTCTCTTCAGAATCAGACAAACTACCCTAGGGTCTGTTTGGCCTAGAAAATGAAGCATAACCAATTTTGTTGTGTTTGACACTGTACCCTATCCATGGTTTACTAATCGGAGCACCTGAGAACAGAGGTGGCCATGGTTCCGATGCCACTCCCAGCACAGACATCACGTCCAGCATACACAACCGGCACTACAAAACAGTTGTTCATTCTGTCCGAATGTTAGTTGCATCAAGTTCAAGAGGAGCACATGATGACTCACATCAATACCCTTGCTCCCTGTTTCCAAGTCCCCTATCGCATTTCTTAAACTCAAATGAGACCATAATGTCATCCCAGCAGTGCACAGAATGTGTTGCATACTTGCCAACGTTCTTTTTTGTTAACCAAGAGTAAATATGGATCAGGGCGAGAGGTATTCGTCCGTTCAGACGTCGGTGAGGTTGTGATGTCTGAACGGACAAATACCCAAAGCTAAGTTTATGTGCGGTGCCAGACCTTTCGGCTGCACTATTGCATCGAAAACCAGAGATAGTCAGCCAAAGACTGTCTTCATGGCATGCCTCCTTTGCTGGATTTTTGGGGAATGCAGTCAATCGATCTGACTCCATGGACAATGCCCCAGAATCATATAGGTCGACTTTCGCTCTCCCCAATGTTAATCCGTGGGGGAGGGGTGGTACGACAGCGATGTGGTCGAGATCCCTGAGAACAGGCTAGCTTTTTCCCCCGAGGCCCAGGTTGCCTGTTCTGTAGGATTGCATAGAGGTATTTCGTCCACGAGGAACTGTATCATGTACAACGGAAGGGCGACTGGAAGGCGGCGTTCGTGGTCCTTCCTTGTCTTGGTTTCGTCAGTAAGTACTTGTGCTTGTGAGGGTCAATGATCTAAGGGATCGCCTCTGAAGAGGGGGGATTTACCAACGGTTGTGGACAATAAATTGGATCACCCCAGTGGATTATGATAGAGAATGAACCTCGGTGTCTGCAATGCATCGTTAGAAACATCGTTTGGTTTGCATGTTGGACTCGAAAGTTAGGGATATTGTTATGCTACACCACGTCGTCTACCAAGGAACCCCGGTACTTGGATGTAGCCAACCAGTGTTTTATCAGAAGATCAACGACAGATATATAGAGAATCACCATGTTGACCGAAGAAAAAATGATAGGAAAAACATCAGCAACAATTGTTGACGTTTAGTACTTAGTCAAGATAGGATTAAAGCAGGAAGGAGCAAGATAAAAAAAGAAAGGCTGCAGGCATCTCCGAAGATGTCTGGCAATATATCTTCGAGGTGGTGGCAGTGAAAAGTACAGTAAGACGTACACACAACGGCCGCCCTCAGACCAGCCAAGCAAAGCGGCCACCTCGCCAAGGATGATAGAATTGCATTCAAGTCTTTGGCAAAGGAGGCAAGCTGCCGTGTTCGTCCCTGTCATAACCAAGCGGATACGAAGACAAGTCACTCATCAGCACCAGCGTGTCCAGACTAGCTCGGTGGCGCCCTTGTAAGAGTGACGGAGGTAAACTGCCCTCCGTGCCTCCATGATCGATTTGGAATGGGAAGTTGCCCAGTCCCGATGAAGCGGTGGATAGCTGGGAGGCGGTGGACATTCCCAAAGTGCGGCGACTTGGTGGGGGCGTCAGAGGAGGTAGCGCAGTGTCGGCTTCTGCTATATTGTCAGATAACAATGACGAAGAGACGAGAGGAGCTGCTGGCAGTGGTGTTGGCACTTCAGGTCGGGCGGGATTGCAAGCTTGTTGGTATAGGGGTGATCGTGGAGGGGACCGAACAGGTCGAGAGGCAATGGGAGAGGGAGGGACAAATGGGAAGGATTCCAAGATTGAGTCCGCGCGAGTGGACGTTGTTGAGATAACAGAAGTCCCCGATACACGCTTGGCTCTTTCAAGACCGTGAGCACGGGCTTGAGCTTGAGCATGTGCCAAAGCCATCTGCTGCTGCTGCTCCAGAGATGTAGACTCCCCAGTCGACAGCATCGCACCAGGGGATACAAGTTTACCCATTGTGGTCCTGTAGGGTGATTTTTGGTCATGTCTTCCGACAAGACCGACATTTACCCTGGTGGCACTGCTGATGTCGACAATTGACCCCGCCTGAGTACTCACGCTCTCAGGTCGACTCGACTGGTCTCGTTGGGCCCATGGAAGACTGGGGGGCTCCGGATGGAATGCAATTTCAGCTTGTGACTTCTTGGAAGCGACAGATGGCGCTCGTGACGCAGAATGATTCTCGTCATCGAATGGATCGCTGCGATTCAGGTGCTCCTCTTCCGCTTCGTCGACAACGTCCGCGGGGCCGAAAGAACTTGCTGCAAGAGGTGAACGGACTGGAGGACGCGAAACAACAGGGGG
>Ga0307516_10002003_pt1 | contig 27849 bp, 33 predicted proteins | sample 19_EM_MG_FD_203310 | JGI IMG/M metagenome (GOLD analysis project Ga0307516, IMG submission 203310) | Populus trichocarpa ectomycorrhiza microbial communities from riparian zone in the Pacific Northwest, United States - 19_EM | ecosystem: Host-associated > Plants > Roots > Unclassified | place...
GGCCGGTCGGCGCGCCCCGCCCCCCGCCCCCTCCCGCTCGCCGCCGCGCGGGCGGGCGCCCGCCGCCCGCCCGCCGGGGGCGGGGCCCCCCCCCCCCCCGCCTGGATTCCGCCGCTGTCAGACTCAACTCCCCTCCCTTCCCAGTCATGACGTTTGCTTCCGGTCAGTTGTCACTTGTCACTTGTCACTTGTCACTTGTCACTTGTCACTCGTTAGAAACACAACCGTAAATCCGAAGAAAAGAATCCGAAGAAAAAAAAAAAAGGAAAGGGAGAAAAGGGTGGATACCGTACTTACATACCTGCCTGCCCTGCGCAGCGAGCATTGATCGTTAGATAGATATCCAGATATGTATGTACGTATGTATGTATGCATGTACTGTCCGGAATGTCTGCGATCATCGAGCCAAGCGGAATGTTGGCGCTTGTGGGCCCGGCACCTGGCCCGCACACAGGAGGTCCGAGGGGAGAGGAGAGGGGAGGAAGGGAAGGTGGGGGTGGGCAGCTCACCTATCGATCACTGGTCCGAGTATGTAACTCTACTCTATAAGTACACAGGATGTAAGTATCTCCCAGACTGGCAATAACTTCGATTCGAAGCCCCGTAAATATTCCGCTTTTTATTTGTTTTTTTTATTTGTTTTATTTGTTTTTTTATTTGTTTTTCATTGTTTTTCATTTGTTTTTTCATTTGTTTTATTTGTTTTATTTTCGACCTGGACTTGTCGACGTGTTCAATCGAAACGGCTCCTCTCCCTCCTCCTCCCCCCCACCCCCCAACGGAGCACCACGTGACCGTGTGGCCGAAGTGTGATCGATCGGATAGATACGGCCTAAACCGATCCTCACCGCTCATCACGTCACGGCGAGATGTCAATATGTAGGAGTGATGTGTGCTCTATGTAGATAGATGTGATGGCTGTCTGGTGACGATGTGACGCCACAGCCCATATCCATTGCAGTGGTAGTCTAGTCACGAGGACTTGTTCCTCGTCCCACGCAGCGAGTGCTCCGGAATATGGCATCTATGTAGATACATGATATTCGAACCTCGCCGCTCTTTGCGTCCACCGCGGGACCAAACTCGCACCTTTGTCGTTCGGCAAGCCAATCGTTAAGCGCGGCGCGTAGATACCTACGTATCGATGCTTCTGCATCATGGTCAGAGTCCGCCGTATGTAACGACCACGATCCGTGCGGCTGCGTTAGGGCCGTTGTCTGGCAAGACAGAAGTGTTCCCTGTTCCCGCGTCTGCAACGTATGTAGATATAGTACATATTTAGATACATAAGTAGAGTAGGTAGATATCTAGTCTACCCGACTGGCTCCGGTTGCTAGTGGGCGCGGAAGCAGTGTCTGCCTCTGCGGCATCCCTTGCGGAGAGGTACTCACGTGGGATCACTCGTGCTTGCTGGCGCCCCTTTTAGACTCCGGCTTGCAGGCAAGCTGCGTTCGCATCGAGGAGGATGTATATATTGCTGGGGAAGCGGATGGGGCTTCTCGTTGCTGTGTTTGGCGTTCCCCAGCGTCCAAGAAGCGGAATCGTAGCGTACTTAAGTACCTAATATGTACTTATGTATGTGAGTGCTTGTCGGACCAAAAAGGAATAAAAAAGGAGAAAAAAAAAGAAAAAAAAAACCTGCTCCCCTTCGTCGGAACGGGTATGTACTCTGCCAGTTATGTACCGGCGACAGCGGACGATTGAGCCACTCGTGTCTGGAACCGGGCACGTGTGGCGGAGACAGCACCCAGCCACGAGCGCGCGGCAACTGCCGAGCCACATTCGCCGCGCATCGTCCGCACACGTCACGTCAAGTCTGCAAGTTTCCCATCTCCTACACACCCGCCGCAACACACCACGCACGCCCGATGTCGACGCCAATCCCGACGCTCCCAGTACTGTTGCAGTCGCTGTACGGCCTCGCAGCCGCTTCGATAGTCCTCGCGAACTCGATACCAGCGCTGCAGCGGCGGTTCGTGGGCTACGGCAAGACCTCTCCCACCACCACCACCGGCGCCAGCGGGCTGCTGGATCGCCTCGCAGCACTAACCGTCCCGCACGCGCTCTTCTCGCACTTCTACGTCTGCGGCGTCGCGCTCAGTCTGTTCTGGATGGCGCAGATGGTCACTCGCGGACCGTGGTACCGGTGCGTTGCCGGACTGGCCAGCGGAGGCGGAGGCGGAGGCGCGGGGCAGCAAGGGGCGATGGCGATAGAGCAGGTCGTCCTCGCGTGGGCGTGCTTCCTCGCGCAGGTCGCGCGCCGGTTGTACGAGTGTCTCTACGTGCAGAGGAGCGGCGGCGGCGGCGGCCGTGCCAGTCGCATGTGGGTCGCGCACTACCTCGTCGGGCTGCTGTTCTACGCCGCCATGGCCGTGGCCGTCTGGGTCGAGGGGACTGGTGCGTAGTCCCCGGCGGTGGCTGCGGCGGGCGACGGCGCGGTGCTGACGGACTGCGGCGTAGGCGCGATCGATGCGTTTGGGTTCACGCCGAAGGCCCTGTTCGGCCTGGTCGATGCGCCCTCGCTCAAGTCGTTCGTCGGGCTGACGGTGCTCTTCGTCGCCAGCGGCGCGCAGCACGACTGCCACGTCTACCTGGCGAGTCTGGAGAAGTACTCGCTGCCAACGCACGCGTTCTTCCGTGGCGTCGTCTGTCCGCACTACACCGCCGAGCTGGCGATATACCTCGCGATCGCGCTCATCGCGGCGCCGCGAGGGGCGCTGGTGAACCCTACGGTCTTTTCGGGCGCGGTGTTCGTGGCCGCCATACTCAGCGTTTCCGCGGGGAGGAACAGGGAATGGTACAGGGAGAAGTTTGGGGACGAGGCCGTGAAGGGGAAGTGGTGTATCCTCCCCGGAGTCTACTGAGTGGTGCGAATGTGTACTATCTATGCAGAGTCGGCACGATTGGGCTTGGTCTACGGCAGCTCGCAATTGCAGTCCCATCACCTCCTTCCAAACAGCTTCCTCCCCACATCTGCAACCTTCAACACGTCCCTATACGTCAAACTCGTCCTCGTCTGTCGTTCGTACCGTCCCTCTTCGAACGCGTGCGGCTCGCCCAGCAGGCCCCAGTTCGCAATCGTCTCTGGCCGTAGGTCGTCGTCGCTCGTCCGCGCTTCGATCCCATGGAGGTGAGTGGTGTACGCCCCGCCCGTCGTAACCAGCAAGCTGCCCTCGGTCAGCCCCTCGCCGCCGCGCCCACCGCGAATTCGACAGCACTCGCCTTCTTGGCTCCTGCAGAATTCTGAACTTGGGAACCCTCTCGCCCTTCTCGTATATATCCAAAACGATGGGCGCGCCCAGACTCACGGTCGCCACCACCGGGTGATACGCGGTACCGTCTTCGTGGGGCATGATTCCCTCGCCGGGGCCGTATTCGTTGATGAGGACGTGGTTGGGTCTGTTGTGCGGCGCGTCGTCCCACACGCCGAGCGCCTGCATCCGCGGGACGAGGGCTTCGAGGAACGGCGGGAGCGGCGCCGAGAGAAGTGTATTGCTGGAGCTGAGCGCGCTGGGATGTGTTTGCAGACGGCGGTGTGTCAGGACAGTCCATTTCGGCTTCGGCTGAGAGAGGATGCTCGACAGCAGCGAGGATTCTTCGCGGACGCTGATGAACGACGGGATGTAGCTGATCGTCGCGGGGATGCACGGGACGGCCGTGGCGGCGAGGGCGGCGCTCGGGGACGACATCGCGATGGACGGCGGAAGGGTGCAGCGCGGCGGATGTCGTTGCGAGGCTTTCGTTCACACTAGATATACCGACGGCCGCTGCTGCGAGTGGAATATCTAAGGTATGCGCGAGGCGTACCTAGTGTAGCACGGGGCTGTGACGCAAGGGTCAGGTGACTTGGACCGAACGCGGACTGCCTTGCCTAGATGGTCCCTAAATGAAGCGAAGATCCTTTGAGAAAAACCGAGACATCACCATCCGGCCGACAGCACGAAGTGGGTATCTAGCTAATTATCCGCGATGTGTCTTGCCCTTGCAGCGGTCGTAGATGCGAGGAAGTGAATTTGTGCGGGCAGGTGCACGGATTGTCACTCTGGGAAGACTTCTCACCCGTACGGTATCTACCAATGTAACATGAGGTGTGGAAAGGACATCTAGTACCTACATATCCTTGGGGGGGTGGGTCGGGGACAGGCGTGACTCAGATGAAGATTCTTCACTGTTAGTTGCCCTCTCAGCCTTGCGGCCAGACGCACTCAATTCGACCGGACAGACAGACGAGGCAGTGAAGATCCGCATAGAGTGGACGACCCTCTAGCCGGACGAAAAACCAGCAATTTCTGCCCATGGGGACAACTTCCCTACGGCTATCTACTCACTGCAGGTCATATATACGTACACCTGGATCGTACCTGCTCGACCCGGAAGGAAGCACTCGGGTTCGTTCGTTTCTCTTCCTCCGCGAAATGCAGGATTGCGGGGAAGTGTTCCACTCCTTCTGGAGGTATGTATGTAAGTATTCACCCAGGGGGTCTTGAGCGGTTTCGTTCGGTGGGGCTGCTGCAAACTGCGGGCACTAAGCTCATCTTCGGCATCGCTGCTCCCTGCCAAAACCTTATCGATTAGTTAGTTAGGTCTTGCCCTACAGAGCCGCGCTAAGCACTCGCGGCCCACAAACCAAAACACCAGTCACCCTGAATCGCACTAAGTTTCACCGCAAAGCCTCAACGAGTCTGCTGAACTGCACCACGACGAACGACGACCAACAACAAGACGCCCAGCGCCGACAGACAACGCCGACCGCCGCCTCCCCGGAATCAGCAACCTCTCGTTATCACGCCATCTACACTTCTGCAAGAATGTCCACATTCGAGGCTGTGGTAAGTCCTACCTCTCAGCTCCTGCGGTTTCCGATACCCCCCCCTCCACGCGACGGTTCAGAGAAGATCGCGTTGCCGCGCGCGCGCTGTCTACGGGAGGGGCTTGCGGGGGGCTCGGGGATATGGGAGAGCTCGTGAGACGGCATCAGACGTGCTAATAGCGCTTCTCCGTTCATAGGTTGTCATCGATGGCAAGGGTCATCTCCTTGGTCGCTTGGCCTCTACCGTGGCCAAGCAGCTCCTCAACGGACAGAAGATCGTTGTCGTGAGATGCGAGGAGCTCAACATCTCCGGCGAGTTCTTCCGCGCTAAGCGTACGTCTGCTCCTTCCACTCGTGGCTGCTGTTGTAATCACGTCCCAGCATGCTTACTCGATCGGTCGCGCGCACAGTGAAGTACCACGCCTACCTCCGCAAGGCAACCCGTTTCAACCACACCCACGGACTCTTCCATTTCCGTGCTCCGTCGCGCATCTTCTACAAGGCCGTCCGTGGCATGGTCGCCCACAAGACTGCCCGTGGTAAGGCTGCGATGGACCGCCTGAAGGTCTTTGAGGGTGTCCCCCCTCCTTACGATGTCAAGAAGAGGATGGTCGTGCCCCAGGCCCTCCGCATCTTGAGGTTGAAGCCCGGCCGCAAGTACTGTACTGTCGGAAGGCTGTCGACTGAGTTCGGCTGGAGCTACGGCGAGGTCGTCAGCAGGTGAGATTTTCCCCGTGATCTGATCCCGGTCCAACCGTGGTGTACTGACTTGTTGGTTCTTTGCCGCAGGCTCGAGGAGAAGCGCAAGACCCGCTCGGAGGCCTACTACCAGAGGAAGAAGGCCTTGGTCAGGAAGCTGAACGCTGCGAAGAGGGAGGTCACCACCAACTCTGAGGAGTTGGCCAAGTTCGGATACTAGACATTTGCTGCGATGAATGCTATAGCCGATGATCGATTGCTCTCTACCAAATGACCCCAAAGTGATCGGGTTGTAGGTCGCAGTCTGGGCCGCGAATGTTTTGGCGAGTGCAAATTTTCTACGAGGCTCTGATACCCTAGTACGGTACCTAGTTCGTGTGATTTATGATTTAGCACGTGATTGTCGGACGCTTGTATCGTTAACTTCTAGTGTGAACACACTAGAGTATCGGCATGATTTGAGCCGGTGCTAATCAACTGTGGAACGGATGTGCCCGTCTAGGCATCAGTGGAGTTGTGCCGGACAAACAAAAGGAACCTGTGACCCAATCAAGCAGGCATCGGGTGGTTCTCCATGTCCTCGCGATGCGATGGTAGCTACCTTGGGTGCGGGGGCACTTCGCTTTGCTCGGCCTACTTGTGTGTTCCAGTGCCCTTTTCCGACTCCCCGGTAGTTGTAGAGGTCGGAAGAAAAGTGTGCGGATCGATAGACAGGAAAGAGAAACTAGAATCGTGAGAGCAAGTGATATTCTATGTGCCAAGTGTAGCGGGACATTCCGTTCTTTGGTGCTATGCATGTAGCGGGGCAACCCTCGTGCTTTAGAGTAGATATCCCACATTACCTACATACATATCGATTTTGAGCCGAGCAAGCGTGAGGAAGCCTAATCTGTCGCAGATCTCAGACGCTATCCGTACTTACGTAGGTACCTACATATTTCGATCATAGATACTCCTCGTTTCTCCGTTTCGCGGCCGTGAATTTGAAACGGCCGCTGCCCCGCTCTACCCCGGCCCGCCCAACGTCGTCAGCCGCTCCCACTAAGTACATACGACTCCACCATCTTCGCATCCATCCTTTCAACTTCGACAGCCCCAGATATTCCCACATCCCTCCCCGCACACGATCGATCCAACATGGCCACCCACAACAACGAAGAAGTATCTGGTCCCTCGCTGCTCTCATCCGGTACGGCTACAGCTAACACAAGCTCGCAAACTAGGGCGCCTCCCCCAAAGAACTCCTCCTCGAAGCCGCGCGTCGCAACAACACCGATCTCCTCGAGGACGTTCTCGAACAGAACAGCTCCGCGGAGTTCCTCAACGATTCCACCGACGCGCTCGGCAACTCGGCGTTGCATGTCGCTGCTCAATATGGTGCTTGTACGTTCCCCCCACCATCCTCCCCTATATGCGAGTGATATGGGCTCTGATGCTGAGGGGGGGACTTTCGAAGACGACGTCATGGACGAGCTGTTGGACCAGGAGGGCCTCGAGATAGACGCGCCGAATCGCATGGAGGGAGATACACCCCTCCACAAAGCTGTGAACTACGCCAAGGACGATAAGAAGCTGGGAACGGCGATGGTGGCGATGTTGATCGATGCGGGGGCCGATCCGAGGTTCTTTCTCCCTAACCCCTCCACCCCTCCCCCGGTATCTCGCGAGAGCGCCAGAAACTGACTGGTATATTGCAGGATCCGCAATAGGCAGAAGCAGCGCCCTATCGATGGGGCGGCGGATTTTGAGCTTCGCCGGATCCTTCAACAGGCGGAGTACATGTTACTCGCGGCCAATGATATCGTGGTCGATGACGACAGAGGCGACGGAGGAAGTGGTAGCGAGAGCGATTGAGTGGGATGGGGGATGGGGGGGGGATCCGGGAAAAGGGGTACATACATTAGACAGGTGGATGATTAGGATCGGTGGGGTGAAGAGTGGAAGCGGGAGGTATTTGCTCTGTCTTTCTATGTGTGCGCCTGCGTGGAATGAGCGTTCGGGAAGGACATAACTGGGCATATGTGATACTCCGCGCCATACTTTACCTATCCTTCCGCTTCCCAGGCTATACCGTGTTGCATCCAAGAAAGGAAAGATGTGCTGGGCGGGATTCTACCTGCCGGGGCCGGTCTCTCCGAGTTCCGTATCTCGCCTTGGAGGCCCGAGTGAAGGCTGATACTTTGCTCGTTCGTGGGCCGTCAGCTGGTGGATAACTGACGGCCAGCCGCGAAAGAGTGATTGGTGGCACCGGCCGAGGAGTAACATGAGGACAAAAAAAGGCTGTCTCGTTTGAGTGTGTCCGGCATCGTTATCCGTCCCGACCTACTCTTCGGTCATTTGGGTGGATACGTGCAATCTAGTCACGACGCATCACTATATTCAAGTGCCCCCGCTGCTGCGAAGGTGGCAACGCAAAGCCCACCACGCAATTGAAGACCTTAACCATAACCCAACTTGAACGGCCGTACTCGTCTATTTTACCAGTCCGCTCGGTCGGTCCCACTTGGCCCCTCCGATCCACCGCTCCCACTCCCGCGCCCAACAACTTAAAAGCACTATCTACATTCCACGGCCAGCCACAGCCACAGCCACAAACAAAGCTAATCAACACAACAATGTCATCCACTCCGCCGCCGCCGCCGCCGCCGCCGATGGTCCTCAGCCGCTTCAAATGCGGCTGCATAGAACTTCCGTTGGCCGTCGAGAGGGAACACGAGCGTGTCGGCACGCGACACGGCCCCGCCGCCGTGTTCCTCTCCCTCAACGGGGCCGCAAACGCCGACGTCGAGGAGGTAGACACCGAGTGTGTGCGGTGTCTGATCGGCAGGTACAGGCGCGACAGGAGGGTGGGAGTCGTCAGGAATTTGGATCCGAAGGGTAAGCCCGCCAAGTAGCGCTCGGGGGGGGAGGGGGGGGTGTGTGTGCTGCGGATTTGGGCTGGTGGAAGTAGCCGGACGTGGGAGTGTGGTCTTCCTGTGGGCTTTGAGAGTCTGCGTGGCCGAGGAAATCACTTATTCGGTGGGCAGACATACGGGTTAGAGGGTTGGGGTGCGGGCACCACGGTGGGCGGGAACGGATCGCCGAGTGGGTATGTATTTGGAAAGGGCAATCGGATGTGGGTGGTCACAAGCTTCGAGAGCCTCGAGAGATACTCACTCTTCGCATCTCATAGACGCATATGTATCTTTCCATTTGATCTCTAGATACCTGCTCAATTGCATTCGGCCGCGACTGGCGGATGGTGGAAACCGGCTGCTGCATCGAACCGGTACATATTGTTCTTTTGGATGTGACTGCTGGGTAGTAACTAGTTATCCCTGCCCTCGGCTAGGTATCTGGTTGGGTTAGGATATATATATCTATATCTCTTTTTTTTCCTTCCGCTTTCTCCAAGATTGCTGGATGTTTCCCCACCAGAAACATGTACATAGCAAGCATGCGGCGGCACGTGACCCTCCCTACCTATCGCGTCGTCGCTCTACGAGTTCCGCACGGCCGTCACACGTCCTGTCAAATCTACCCAGCTCCTCACCTTATCCGCCTCCCGACCGCGAGGATGCACTCCAATAACAAGCGCAGCATGGCCAAACCTGCGGCCGATAATCAGAAGAGAGCGAAAACTGAGGCCTTCTCCACTGCGCCTCGCCGACTGGTCCCGCTCGAGAAGCTGCCGCCGCTGGAGATCACGCCCGCCGGGTCGAAGGGTCCGGTCGTGATCGACCCCCGTGCGACGGACATCGCCCGAAAGATCCTCGGCGATGTTTGGGAGTATCCTACGTTCATACTCGAGCAGGAGGCCGCCATCACGAGGCTCATCTGCGGCGGCAATGCTGCGGTCGTGTTCCCTACCGGAGGGGGAAAGAGCTTGGTCTACCAGATCCCGGCATTGGCGTTTGATCTGTTCGATGAGGTCTCCGGGAAGGAGCCGGGCAAGGGGGTGACGCTCGTCGTGAGCCCGCTGATCGCGTTGATGAAAGTACGGACTGGGTTGCCGCTGACGAACGGGGAGAGGGATGGGTGCTGACCGCGCGTAGGACCAAACCGAGGCGTTGAAGAAGCGCGGAGTCAAGGCGGCTGCGTTGGATAGTTCTCAGGACAAGAGCAGCGTGATGGAGACCTACGATATGCTGCGCTCTGGAGACTTGAAGCTACTGTTAGTCCCGGGCTGTGCTCGATGCTGGTGGTCGGAGGGCTGATGGAATGCTAGCTACGTTGCGCCGGAACGGCTCAATAACGAGACGTTCGTGCAGACGATCAAGGGAGTCAAGATCCGCATGGTGGCCGTGGACGAGGCCCATTGCGTTTCCGAATGGGGGCACTCGTTTCGTCCCGATTACCTGAAGGTTGCGCGGTTCGTGGATGAAATCAATGCCGAACGCGTGCTCTGCCTGACAGCGACGGTACGATGCGACGATTTCCATTTTCCGAGCTGTTGCTGATCGACTTATAGGCGACGCCGAAGGTCGCTGACGATATTCTCACGGCGTTCAAAATTGAGAATGAGGGCCTTTTCAAGACTCCCAGCTTTCGTCCCAAGTTAGCTTCTACCTCCGAGTGTCGGGCACTTCGAGGTCACAGCTAACGGTCAGTCTCCATCTCCACGCGGCTGCTGTGGAATCTCGGGCCGAGAAGAAGACCCTCCTCTCCGCATTTCTCAAGGCCAACCCGGGGCCTTCGATCGTCTATGTCACGACTCATGCTGTAAGCCTCATCCCTCCACGGCCTAACGCCATGACTGACATTCCCTAGGAAGCGCAGATGGTGGCCGCCTATCTCGTCAAGGAAAAATTCAACGCAGTCGCATACCATGCAGGACTTGCTACCGACTTGCGCACTACGATCCAGGACCGCTTCATGGCATCGAGCGACATGGTCATTGCGGCAACGATTGCTTTCGGCATGGGCGTTGACAAAGCTGACATCCGCAACGTTGTCCACTTCACGATCCCCAAATCCCTGGAAGGCTACAGCCAGGAGATAGGGCGTGCCGGAAGAGATGGCCTTCGCGCCAACTGCATGCTGCATCTCACCGTCTCCGACATCAGGCAGCATGAGTCGTTCTCCCGTGCCGACGTCCCCTCCGTCGCAAGCGTTGCTGGGTGCCTCAATGCCTTCTTCGGAGAGTTCCCGCACGCAGAACAGGACCACGTCGTGGAAGCGAATTTGAACGACCTCACAAGAAATTGGGATATCCGCTCCACCACTCTCACCTTGCTCTTCGCACAGCTGGAGCTCCGTTTTGGCCTCCTCCGCGCCATCACTCCGAAATACTCCACCTACACCTACACCATCAATCCCAATTTCTCTTCACTCGACAAATCCGACTCGATATCCGAGGCGATCCTCAACACCACTCGGAAGGCCAGAACGCGTAGTCACGTCGACGTTGATGCGGCCGCGGCGCTGTGCGGGACCCCACGCGAGCAGATCGTCCGCAGACTCCAGAGATGGTCCGAACTCAGCGCCATCGAGCTCAAGCCTGCGGGTGTGGTCAACCGCTTCCGTATGCTCAAGGCGACCCCTACCAGTGAAGAGATCCGATACCTTGCCGAGAAAACCCACCAGCAGATGGAGGTCAAGGAGAAGGAGAACATCGAGCGCGTCAAATCCGTAGTCGAGCTCCTCGCTGGATACAAATGCTACGCCGTCGCGTTGGCCGATCACTTTGGCGACGAGCTCGAGAGGGCGTGCGGCACCTGTGGCTTCTGCGTTACCGGCGCTCCCGTCGAATTCGAGTGGCCCGGAAGGGAGGAGGAGGCCGTCGAGATCGACAAGGCCAAGATCCGCGCGGTGCTGATGGCTGTTGGCGCGGACAACTGGGACGATCCGCGATTCCTCGCCCGCGTCGCGTGGGGCGTGTCCAGTCCGAGAAGCACCAAGCTGAGGTTGTCGAAGGACGCTGCGTGGGGGTGCTGCGAAGGCGTGGGCTTCGAGAAGCTGGTCAGGGCGTTCGAGGCTGCCGTTGAGGCTTGAGTGTTGTTTCCCGGCTACATAGATGGATTTACAGCTCGTATGTAGGTTCGTGAAAATGTTAACGGTTTTGGGGGAGTCCAAAAGCCGACCGCATTACGGCTGCGGCGTCGCCTCCTCGATGGGGCTAAACATTTACGTAGGGACCATATCGTGAGGTTGTCGGGTGTCACAAAAGCCGAGCACATCTCTACTCCCCAGAGAGCGTCCTCCATATCCAACGCCATCCTTCTGCCCGGCTTCGGAGTCGTGGCCTCGTAGCCACCGCCAGCCCGCCGGCTATACCCTACGGGGCTACATATATCTCCCCCACCACAGCGATTCGCCGATGGCCATGCCCCTCCGCCGCAGAGGCTGTCGCGGCCCGTTCCGCGAGCGGGGGATGGACTACGGCGGTGTATGCCGCGCTTCGAGGGCTCGGATGGGGGGTCAAGTGCAGGCGCCCGAGTGAGTGAGCGCCAATGCCGTAGCCGAGCGGTGGCCGCCCATTTCAATGGCCGTTCCGTCCCATGATGCGACGACCTCCCTTCATCTTGGGTCACCGGTGCGTGAATCGACTTGAACGGTCCTCGACACGACCGAGCTTCCACGACGGCGCGGGCGCATTCTATTCTCCCCCCCCGGAGGGGGCGAGCATAAAGAAAAAGCCGCTCCTCTTCCTGCCGGGTGTACCGTATAGAACAGCATAGCATCTTCTCGACCCGCAGACGCCACGCATCGTCGATATATCTGCACAGCACGGAGAGCAACAAAACCACCCTCCTTCTCTACTTTCACCCCACCAGCCACCAGCACCAAACCGCGATACCAGCCATGTCGATAACGTACCGCCGCCACCGGCACACGGCCGTCTACCTCTGCGGACACCCGCACACGGGTCCGGGCGTGACGAGCACGCGGCGGATACCGCGGCCGTGCAACGTGTGTGTCGAGCGGTCGCCGGAGCAGCCGTTATTCTGGGCGCGGGTGGCGGAGCAGCGCACGCGCGACGTGCTCTTCTGCGCCTCCACCGCGGTCGTGGTCGTTCTCGCGTGCGGCCACTTTGGCCCGCCGGGCGCGACGGCGGCCGACGTCTGCCGCATCTGCCACCCGGCGCCGCAGTCGCGGCTCGAGCTCGAGCGCAGCCGCTGCCAGGCCCGCGGCGCGTGCGGCGTGTGTCTCGCGCTCGAGGACGAGGAGAAGGAACGGACGCTGCAGCAGCAGGCGGACCAGCCGACGGGAGCTGCGGTGGCAGTGGGAGGACCGCCCTCGCCCGCGCGCCCGAAGCTGTTCCTGGGCGCCGCCTGGGAAACCTCCAGGGCTGCCGCGCTCGAAGAGGAGCTCGAGGAGCAGGGCCGCAAGATCGTCCGCTCCGCAGTCGTCGCGTGGAAGTGCGGCCACTACGCTGCCGAGGCATACGACGGACAGGCGCTCGTCGAGAAGCGCTGCGAGGACTGCAGGCTCACCAAAGGCGCCAGGGCCCGCGTCAAGGAGTGGCTGATGGCCACCGTGGAGGAGGAGGAGGAGGAGGAGGAGGAGGAGGAGGAGGAGGGGGAGGTGGCGGGTTGAATTTGGTTCCTGTCTTTCTTTGCGTTTTCTGTGCGGCAAGCTGGTTGGATCTTGCCCAATCGTGGCGCAGCGTAGCGTTTTAGATCCCGTTGTTGCTCGAAGTATTGTAGAACGGACTGCAGGCGGCTGGCCGGCAGTTGTCTGTCAGTCTATCTGTCAGAGTACCGGTGTGCGAGTGATGCGCAGTGCAACGCTTCCGCCTGCACGGATGACTGCTTACTAAGTATCTGCTCCTCCGCGCCGCCAAGACCTCTGCCTACAGCCAACTTGCATCGCTTGCTGGACAACCACATAGATACCCGCGCCGACTTCTCGACGGCCATCGAAGCGTCCGACGGCGACTGCGCTCTGGGGGGGACGGGACAGACGGCCGTCCTTTCCGTCCATCCGTCCGTCCGTCCGCCCGCCGCCGCCGCCGGTCGCAGCTCTCGCGTTCGTGCCGAGGCTTCCTCGCGGGGGACCCGCCGCCCGCCGTGCAGCGCACTAGATATGTATAGTACATAGATGACTGCATTCTCACCTAGACCAGAGGATGCAGCCCGGGAATGCGCAGTGGCGTCACGGGCATTTGCCAAACGCACATCCAGATCGGCGACCGTCGCAACATCATCTCCCCCGGCTACCTACTCGTCCCAGAGCCCACCCCCCGTGTATAGTTAGATAGGTTATGTAGTTATCTGTCTATACGTGGCTGGAGGAGGACAACAGCAAAGAAAAGACAGCGAGCGTCCAAAAGCGCAACGCCGAAGCTCAGCTTACGAGAGCGCACGAATGGCCGTCGCGGTCCGTCGCACGAGGCCCCTGCCCTGTATAGAGTGTATACATACGTGATCTCTGCCCGCATGCACACGCAGGAGCTGGAATGCGAGCTGGCGGCTTTCGGAGAATATGTATTCTGGGCATGTGCGTCTAGAATCTATGATCGAGATAGATGCTCTATCGTACGTCTAGAATCTATGACCGAGATAGGTACTCTATCGTACGTCTAGAATCTACGACCGAGATAGGTACTCTATCATACGTCTAGAATCTAACTGTGTACGATCAAGATAGACACTCGACCATAGAGACGTCTAGAATCTATCCACAGAGATACATACATCCAATACACACATTGAACTATGTAGACTAGATACACCTTGCCAGCTGGAGTGGCCCCTGTCTTCGGCTGCCCTCTCGCGATTGGTCGCTTTTAGCCGCAGCGCTGTCGTCCGATCCCAGACCGGTCCCCCGCATTGTTTTCCTTGCCCCCGGCACGACTCGATGGTCGGCGACTTCAAACCTCGGACGCAATCAGCCAACTTACGTACTGGAATCTCAGCAACAGCAGCAACAACAACAACAACGGCTACAACAACAGCGACCGGACAACGACAACCGCAGCCGGCGCGGAGTCGCACGCTGCATTTGCATGCCGGCCGCTCCTCGTCGATGGCCCTGCTCTGGAGTACATGCCCCACACACGGACATTTCTCTCCACGGGCCCCCCGTCTCGCTCCTCTGACTGGAACCACCGCGACAGAGCACGGCGACGCATGGGGAAGTCGCGAGTTGCGCATTACCTAACGACGTCTCCGGAACCGACGGCCGATGCATCGATCGCGACCGCCGCCATTGCGCACCAAAGAGCGACATCGACGAACGTTGACGACGAGACCGACGGACGGTCCTCCGGAGACGGACGTGGGGATTGGGGACATGTGCTGTTGGCACCACCGTTTGCGTGTATACCTGCGCGCGAGTTAAAAAAAAAAGAAAAGAAAAGAAAAACAGGAGGGAGGGAGGGCGGGAGGGCGGTCGTCGTATATAGCTTTTGGGCGCGGGCTGTGTCTATGTGTGGTGGATAGCTACTCCTCCTCCACTTGACTTTGCTTGGTTGCTCCGACACGCTCGGGATCTGGATCGTGTCTGTTTTTCCTTCTGAAAGTAGCTCGGAGGCACGTCCTATCCCCCTCCCCTCTCCTCTCCTTCCGTTCCGTTTCCACGATCCCTAGTCGCGGCGCAGGCGAGAGGCGGCCGAAGTCGCTCTGTTTGTTTATCCGGAGGAGAGCCCGGCACTGGTCGATCGAGGAGTCGTCCTGTCTGTCCGTCCGTCTGTCCGTCCGTCCGTCCGTCGCTCGTCCATAACAGTCTCCTGCGCTTCGTCTCGCAGCAGCCGCAGCGGCCATCAAGGGCTTCTTTATATATTCGGAATCCGATCCAACCTGCTCCTCGTCCTCCTCATCACGAAAAAAGGAAAGAAAGACGAAGAAAAGAAAAACAATCCCTCCCACTACCGCCGCTGCCGCTGTTCCCCCCCCCAACAATCCTGCGCAAACTCCCTACGAACTCGCTCCAACTAAGGGAGATGGCCGAAGATAACGCTCTCATCCGTGTCGTGAGTACCCACCCATCTGTCCCGCTGGCCCTCTCTCTGTGCACGCACCCTATCTGCACGCAGAACAGTCCTGCCCAGCCCAGTTGGCCACCGTCCCCCCCCTCTCGGCCCGTCCGTGCTTGCATACCTACATTACATACCCCAGCTGTCACTCCCGCTGAAGTCGGCGTTCATTGCCACTATGTATATCTATGTATTCCCCGGCCATAGAGTACATATGTACTATATATGCACCTGCACATATCTCGGGGATCAAATGGAAGAGAAAACGTGGACGCATTGCTAATGCCCGGATGGAAATCCCGCAGGTGTCTCACGGTAAGTCGTGTACATAGATATGTGTGTGTGTGTGTCCAGGGGTGGATCCGGCCTTCTGTTTCAGCCCCCAACTGCCCCCGCCGCCATCACAACTGCTAGATACACACCACTCCCGTGCGTGCGTGCGTGCGTTCGTGCGTGCACTGCAGCGATCTGCCACGCGCATCTTGATTGCCTCGATTGATGCGGACTCTCTTTCTCCAGCTGGCGGTTAGCGCCCAATGAGATCCCCCGAAAGCAAATTCTGGCTTTTCCGGACCCAGCTGAACGGGGAATGGTGGTGGTGGTGGTGGTGGTGGTCGTGGCCAGACCGAGAGAGGAGTGCCCAGCAGAGAGATACGTAGCGATCGAATGGCTTGCTGATTTCGGCAAAAGGCCGCGGAGGTGTAGGCAACATCCGCGAGACTCCCGATGCGTATAAGGGGTCGGAGGAGGATCTCAGAGTTCCCACCCTCAAGAGCGCCGTCTACACCACTGGACGAGGCGGCACCGGAAACATGGCCATCAACGACCCAAGCCACCCCGAGAACGCGCGCATCGCCCAGGACGTCGAGGCCGTTCCCCCGGCCGTTGCCAGCGACTTTCACGGCGGCCGCGGCGTACGTTCTTCCATCCGCCCCCTCCCCCCCTCCCTCCCTCTTTTGTTTTTCGGTGTCTCACCGGCGGCGGCGGCGGTGGTGGTGGTGAGACTGGGCGGCACGGCGATGGACGGGAAGATGTGCTGATGGGCGTGTGTCGTAGGGAGCCGGCAACGTCGTCTACCTCGACGACAACGAGTCCGACGCCAACACCATGGTCGAAGAAGCCCCATCCCCGCCCGGCTCCGAAGACGAGAAGGCCCGGCTGTCGGACGGCGAGGTCAAGCGCGACTACCGGTACACCATCCATCCCCTCCATCCGTCTTTTTCTCCGCGGGCTGCTGACACTGGGCGAACGGGGCGCAGCGGCTGGGCCGACCGCGGAAAGGACCTGCTGGTGATGAAGCTCACCGGCCGCGGCAGGAAATCGCCATCGTCATGACTCCCCCTGCAGCCTTCCTCCTCGTCGGCGCCGTCGCCGGAACAACCGAAGCCGGGCGCGCCGCAGATGTCGCAAACCTACGGAGCTACTATACTACACCGGGCTGGAAGGCTGCCACCGGCGCGCGGGGGTGCTTGATTCGATCGGGATCGGGGGGGTGGGGGGGGGGGGGGGGGTGGTGGTATTCGTATCTTTTTTTATATATTTTTAATTGGGTGTTCGAAGTTTGGATTGGATCGGATTAGGGAGCCGAAGGACGATACATACACGGGGATTTTTCTATTATTTTTGTGGTCTTGCGGGGGCGTCGATTCGTTGTCTGCTTCCGCTTCCGCTTTGTCGTTGTTTTGGTCCGAGTTTCGACAATCATAACCAGAGCTGTCGCCGGCGAGCACAACTTGTGTCCGGAATCGAGCCGGATCCGCTGGCTCCGTCTCCCGCCGATCCGCGCATCCTATCCACCGCAGCAGCCCGCCGTACCGCCGCCAGCTGCTGCACGCCCAACACTGCCGCGAAGAGCGCGGGCCGGCCAGCGCAGTGCGCACTCGTACCTCCGTGCCGACGCAGCACGGCGGCCGCCCCAGTGTCCGGAGGCTGCTGCTGCTGCCGTCCCGTACCAGTCGCGGGCGGGGAGTGGCTGTTGCGCTGCTTTTATTATGGTTGTGTGGCTGGGTCGGGGCCGTCGGTGGGTATGTATAGGATCCGCGGATGCCGGCCGACTGCCGTGGTCCGGCTCATACATACCCCGTTTGTATGGTTTGAGGACTTGCGTCGCTCCGGTCGGCACTCCCCACGGCCATCACGTCACTCGGATCTCCGAGCTTGGTCGCGGCGACTGCCCCGCGAAGGCAGTTCCGGCAGATCCGGGGGTTTTTATGTCGAGCTCATCCGAGCGGTCGCCGGGCAGGTGCTGCTGCTGTTCCTGGCTGCTGTGGGGCTGCAGAGACGCCCCGAGCAGATGCTGCGGATCACATCTATGCATCAGTAGGAGTGGTGGATGGGAGACGCAACAGGATGGATTCGGTTTGGTTTGGTTGTCCCCCCCCCATCCTGGGCTTCATGCAGTATCACTCGCTGAGATCATTGCTTTTTTTTTGTCGTGGCAGCAAATGGATCCCTCTCTGTCAAATATTGACTGGCGGGGGAGAGCGAAAGGTGGTTGGTTTGAGTCTGAATTGCAGCGCCCGTGTATGTAGACTTCTCAACAAACTGTTTGCCATCCAATGTATTTCGATCATATTATACTGCACTTAGTAGTCACCCTAGATACCCGCTGTCACGTTCATATTGACTGTCGTTGAAATGGATTGACTCGCCATTGCAAAGCCACCACCACCAAAGGTATGTACAGTCGGAAAACAAACAAACAAGAAATAGTGGCTCCTACACGAGAACAGACTGCCGTGTGAATTGTTTTTTTCTTGTGGCTCGGTTCTAGTTTTTCGTAGGATAGCTCAGAGCTGAACAGCCCCTCGATTTACTCAATGATAACTACCAAGTTCATCCCCTAAGCGATGCTCTCTCGCTTTGTATGTAAGTATCTATGGTGGCTTTAAATAGGCCCCGGGAAATACATAGTTTCATCTCCGGGAAGGCCCACCAGGTAGTTCATCCAATCAATGTGGTATCCATTGATGTGCCGTTGCACTTTTTTCCAAATTTTGCAGTGTACGATCATTCCCACTCACTCGGCGGCGACCTCAGCGACTGCGGGCACCGGAGGAAGACGTTTGAGACTTGCTGTGCCGGCCGAGATCTGACTCGAATAACGGAAAGCACGTATGTGGCCGTTGAATGGCTCCACAAGCTTCGATGGTTGGGTGGTCGGTACGGTTGAACGGCAGCATTCAAAGGATATCGGTCATCTCGAACTCAGTCTTTATCCTCTCGCGCTTCCAAGACGCACCTCGACACCGCGACACTCTGTTCACACCACCACCACCGCTGATAGATGGCGAACGACGCCAGCCCCAAACACCAACTGCTCCGACTCGCACACACCGCATCGGTATTCGAGATGGCGTCCGGCCCCGAACGCAGCGCAGTCTGCACTCCTCCGGCGACCAGATACTCTCTTTTCCTGCCCCGTGATAGCCCCTCCGCAGCCCCACCGCTCGCGGATAGTCGCTAAAGGATCTTGCAGAGGTGGAGTACAGCTGCGGCTGCGCACGCAACGCCGACGGTGCCGCCGACGATGTCCGCAACCGCATCGACCACGCGTGCGTCAACTGCTTCATCGCCAGCCCGTGCTCGTGGCGGGTGCGGCTGCGGACGTGGACGTGGAAGAAGTACAACAGGATCCGTGGCCGCGACAGCGTCCAGTACCGCCTGCTCATGCGGCCGGCGAGCGAGCAGGCACGGGACGGCGTCTCGGGGTGGCTCTGAGCTGCGGATCTCTTCTGTTTTTTTTTTTATGTTTTTTTTGTCTTTTGATCTAAATCGCCCTTTCTTTATTTCGTGCTCTGAATGCGCTGGCCAGATGGATGTTATGTTGAGGGTAGTGTGCACTGCGGGGGGATACACGGATAGGATGGCAATGCGGCTTCCTCGAGAATGCTTTGCATAGTGGCCACGTCGCTGGATCCTAACGCGGGTTCGGAACTTACGCTTTGCCCCTTGTTCTTGAAGGAAGCGACCCCAACTCGAAGCTTAACCTTATCTTGCCCAGCGACGGCTGTGCATCCAGAGCTCTCAGCAGTAGGCTTACGGGATTGCGGTGAGTGCTCCTTCGCCCTATCGCCCGCGGTGGGAGTCGGGATCTCTTTGCTCGAGTCATCACTCGAAACGAGTGATGGTATGTGAAGATGCCTATGTATCTTGGACGATTGCTTGGAGTACTTGGGGCTGCAGTGGCATTGAGCGTGGCTGGCCGTTGATCGTCGAGGATACTGGGGGTTGGTGTGGCTCCGTGAAGCCCCGACCGAAGTCTAGAGATCGCAGCACTGCAATCACGCTAACCTTACAGACCATTCCGGATGTTCCCACGCCATTCCCGCAGTTTCGCCTCGTCCAGCGGGATCCACAGCTGCTTCATCTTGACCTCGCGTCCGTCGGAACATAACCACGCCCCTGTCTCCCGGCACACTACTCTTCTCTCTCCAGGGTTCACTGCCGAACGCTCCACATGTTCAGGAACCAATACTACATCGATGGTTTCGCCGTCGGGATACTGTACGAATGTGACCACTGCACGGCTCTGTTCCATTTCCTCCCGCTCAGCCAGCGCTACTACACGCACCAGCGGTGTCCGGACTGCAGGACGGCCGATCCGTCCTTCGCGTCGCGCGAATGGTGGCGGAAGCTACTTTGCCGTGCGTGGCAATTTTGGGAGGCGGCGGCCGTGGAGTACCGGAGAAGACGGGCGGAGACGAGGGGGAGAGATCCATACCTGTAGCTGTTCCGCATCTGGGAGTTGTGGAGGGGGACGGGTGGCTCTAGCGTCCTGTCCGTCGTCTTCGAGTGCGCAAGTGTGACGTTTGTGCTGGTTTTTTTTGGGGGTTAGCGGAGACCTGTGAGGAACCGGGCCAAACATCTTTCTTCTCGCAATCCACTCCGCCCCTCTCCCTACGCACATTCTGCTCGACATACACGCTCAACACAGACTCGACACAACGGCACGGCCAAAACCAAGCGCTCCTCGCTCGTCAAGATGAGCAACATAACCGTGCGGAGTCTGAGATGGCGACACGAGGACGCAGAGCCGTTGGAGTATTGGACCAGCCAACCTCCACCCCTCACGCTCTACGAGGTTCTGGACATCAGGGCGCAGCTGCTGGGCATAGACCCGTGGCATCCGACGCCCGTGGCGTCGGCCGTGCCATCCGTCGCCAGCAGTGACGACGAGGAGGACAAGCAGGCGCCGCATGTAACTCTCGTCATCTTCGCGTGCCGGCACTCCGAGACCGTCCGCGGCGACGACATCAGGGAGACCACGCACCACGAGTCCTCCGAGATGTGCGCCGCCTGCCGCGGCTGGCGGCCGAAGCGGTTGGGCGCGTGGGAGCGGCTGCGCAGGTGGCGCAAGGGCACAACGTGGAAGGGCGTCTGGTACAAGAAACGACCCCCAGTTCACCCCGACGATTTTTGGTTGGATCATGGTGACTTTGTGGCTGAGCTTGCCGACGAGGACGAGCGTGAGGACGACACCGAGCGTGAGGACGAGGCCAGTGAGTAGAAGGCAACTTCCGATTCGGGGAAGTAGACTGATTCGTGTAGACGGCGACGAGGCCCCCCTGCTCGAACATCTCTAAGATCCGGCGGCCCTACCGGCATTGGCTTTTGCTCGGGGTTTGGTCTGGTCTGTTCGCTTATGTTCGTCTCCAGGGACTGCCCTCGGCGAATGGACCTGCCGAACCTCGAAAGCAGCGCCGATGTCGGCACTATACCTCACGCTGAAGGGAGAAACAAGGACAAGCCGAGGTAAAGGACGGGGGGAAGGGCGAGAGAGATCATGTCTGGTACGGAGGGGTAGGAGGAGCGATAGAAGTGGGATTTCCTTATAATGTCTAATTTCCAATCGGATCAACGTTGTGGTGGGAACGGAATTTGGAGACTTGCGACGATTAACTAAATACCTACGGTTTTGAATGCGGGTCGGCCTCCTGACTACTTACCTACACACAAAGAATAAGTGGAGCTACGCGTTAATATTTAGTTCGAGTCATCTTCAAGAGGACTGGGGAGAATCACGAGTTCGAAGCCAACGGTCACTGAAAGGGCCAATGATGTGAGCAGGGTGTTTATCCTTAGGCAACAGAAAAGGTCCTTACTCGTGTGGTTAGATTCAAGTTGGGGCCTTTGGAATTGGTAGTATATTCACTCTTGGGTCACAGCGACGAGAGTACGAGGGATGGGCTGCTATCGACAGCGGTTCCAATAGTTGTCTCATCTCCGGATTCATCCGCTGTTCTGAAACGAGACTGCTGGCTCCAACGCTGCACGTTAGAGTGTAGAACTATCAGCTTGCGTAAGCTTGACTTCTGGATCGTTCGGCAAGCATTGGGCGCCTTCTTTGGGTCGCATCACGGCGATCAAACTCAACTGCCAACGGCCATATGGAACTGCTTCCGTGGCAGTGGTGAGCCGACGAGGGTCAAGGGTGCTTCCGTGCATTCTGGATAGCAGGGAACAGGCATAACAGCCGGTGAATTGATGTTGCCGGGTTTTCTAGACGGTGCAATGCTATGTATCTTGTCATTGGCGTCGTCGCTTTCTCTCCGCAACACCAAACAGCAGACATACCGCTCAACACCGTCCGGACTTGCCACGATCCCCTTGTTCCGGTTATCCGCGCAAACAAAGAAGAGTGTAAGTGGCCACTCTGCCGCCGTAGACAAACTGTATATCGTGGAGTCTTAAGCCTCAATCCAACGATGCTGTTTAATTTCAGCATCGACCAATGGCTTAAACTTGTGTTTAGCTCTCACATAGCATGCAACATGGCCGGCCACTCCAGCCAACATTCACTACGGGTTGCAGCGGTTGGGCAGCCTTGATGTCCCCTAAATGTTCTCGCTCGGGCAGTCACCCCGTGCAGGTTGCTCGTCCGGCCGCCGAATGTCGGTATCGATCAGTTATCAACCAGTTATCGTTTGTCGTCGCCGTTGCCGGCGTCGCGATAATAACCAGCCATTGGAGATAGCCCCACACCTCGTTCCCCGTGGCCAAGTGTGGGGGAGTGATATCGTGTTGTCTTCCAGGGTATCGACAGCCCATCGGCGCCAAGAACGAGAGGCGTATTGCTCGCCTTGATTGTCGTGCATCGTACCCCGACCCCGGGATACAGACCACGATAGTCCGCCGAAGGGGAAGGTGGCGTGGATACGAACCTGAAAGCTGGAGTTAGCTATGTATACCAAAGCTTGGTTTCTCCATACGAAATCAACCTTTGCTGCAGCTTCGCTCCTGTAGACTATCCCCGGACGTCGCTCCGCGCACAACGTGTTTGGGTGACTTAGTGCGACGTAGTACGTAAGCTGACGGGAGACCGCCCCAACTGTTGCAACGAACTGCACAGCCACGCGGCGCCGGCCCCGGACCACTCGCTGGATCTACATGCGACGAACTGTCAGCCTTGGGTGGGTAATGCCGGCGGGTGTGCAGAATCGTGCGAGGCAGAGCGAAGGCTGCTATCGTGAATGTGAGGCGTGGGCAGGTGGGCGCACTGCGTGTCTGTCGCAGGCATAAGAATCGCAGTATCTCTCCGGCTCGTCGGAGTGTCCCCCCCCCAGATCAGATCGCAAGACGCAGCCATGGCGCCCAGTTCTGTCGGTCCCGAGTTCCTGAAGCCGCCTCCGGCGCACCCCGCCGGGCGCTCACGCTCCAACAGTGCCAGCTCTGCACCGTCGCACGTCTCGACAGCATCCAAGACGGACACTAAGCCGGTGCCGGCAGGCTACGGCATTCCTAGTGAAGACGAAGTTCTGCTACACTACAGGCTCCTCGCCGCGTTCGAGAAGCTCCGTCGCCAAGTCAGCAGCACCCCCGGGCTCTTCGGTCTCAACGACCCAGTGCCCGGCACTGACCCGCGCGAGGTCGACCGCGTCGCTGGGAAGCGCTGGCAGGTCTACATCACCCGTGCGGTGGAGAGGTTCACGGTTTGGTGGGAGAAGGTGCTCCCGAAAACGGCCGGCGGTGTGCCAATGGACGACCTCTCGAAGCAGAATCTGGAGTCGCGGGCGCAAATGTGGCGGGAGTTCCAGAGCGGCCGTTCTCCGTGGGAAGCAGCCGGGTTTGGAGTCGAGCATTTACCGCCGCTAGGTATCCACCCCACGGCCAGCGACTCGGTGCGTGTAAACTGATCGGTGCAGATGTGATCATGATCTGGCATGCCTATGTCTTGAACGCTCAGTATTTCCTCGAGGACTGCCTCCAGGCTGGAAGGATGGATCTGTGGCTTACCGGTTTGCCGCTGGGCGCCATAGTAAGTGCTGGACTGCCCTGTGAGTCTCTGCTTGGACTAACCCCTCCCCCAGTGCAGTCACGTAGACGACGAGTCCGGATTCAAGATGGATCCGGTGGCGGGAGTGGTATGGTCCGAGGCGACTGGGCTTCCGGTTGACAATCTGGACATGCCTGACCGGAAGGACGTCATTTGTCCCGTCTGTGGAACAGCTACAGCTACGCCTTGGACGGTAGTCCAGAAAACCACCGAGCCAGCAGCTCTATTTCCACCTCCATCGAAAAGCACGGGCTGGGCTGATTACGGCTTCGAGCTGCGCTGCTCCAAGAAGGAATGTCAAAATATCTTGACCTACGAATCGCTCTCCAGCGGCCGATTCCTCTCCGCGCTCCGTCATGCCAAAGCCACGGGCATATTGCTCCCCGTCTCGTTCTTCAACAAGAGGGGAATCTTCGAGACTCACGTCCATGACTACGGTTCATCACCCAAACTCTGGCCCCACGAACTCTTCTCGCAACTCCTTCCCAGGCTCGAGGAAGCCATGAATACCCAGCCGTTCGTCGGTATGGAAGACATCTGGAAATTCACCGTCTTCAACGCTCGGAAGACCGACGTCGGCAAGCCCAAGCCCGAGCGCCGGTTCTCTCTAGAACAGATGATGACGCACTTCCACCTCAACCCGTCGCCCTTCCGCGTCGACCTGGTATCCGCCGTGACATGCCAAGGAGTCTTCAATCGGCAAGTCGTATCTCTCGACTGGTCCGTTACCAACACCGCCAACCCGCAGCGCTTGGGGACCGCCTTGAGGAAATACCAGCGCTTCTTTACGATGTGGCGCAGGCACACCTGGAGCCCGCTCGCGCCGACGCTGGATGTGGACCTCGTGTGGAGCACGCACCTGCTCCGGCCGCAGGATTACTGGCGGTACACCATGGGCACGGCGAAGCAGTTCGTCGACCACGGCTCGCGGCGGTGCGAATGGGAGCTGAAGCGGATGTTCGTCTGGACGTGCCGGGCGTATAACCGCGAGTTCAAGGAGCCATTCACCCGCTGTATGTACCCCCGTCCCTCATCTCCCTTCCGTCTCCTCGTACTGACCGGACTGCAGGCGGGTGCTGGTACTGCGAGTGCATACGTGCCACGTTCCTTCCGAGCTTCAGCACGCTAGTCGCGCGGCGGTCGGCGCTGCACACACTCATCCCACCGCTCCTGGATCCCGCGACGCACGTCTCTGCCCACAACGCGGTGTCCTTGGGCGGCACCAGCTGCGCTGTCTCGGAGCAGCAGTTCAAGGGGCTACTGCTCCACCACAGGGTCGCGGCGCAGGTCCGCAAGAAGTTCCGCACGCCGCGGGCCGTCGAGGTCGGCGGAGACCCGACGGATCTCGCCAGTGCGACCCGCAGCTGCGCCGATGCGGTCCACGTCGCGAACTTCGCCATCGACCCGACGACGATCCAGCGGTGGAGCACGCTCGAGCTCCTCAGGAAGGACAAGAACGGCGTCAAGGCCGAAACATGGGCCTCCGCCATGGAGAATGTGCGTGATTCGACGTTTTGGGGCGCCGACGGTCATGGTGCTGGCGGCAATGGAGGGTGTGGAGGTGGAGATGGAGGTGGCGGTGGAGGCGGATGCGGCGGCGGGTAGATTATATGAGGCAGGGCATGACTGTAGACGTTTATCAATCGTCACTCGGGCTCTCCCCGGCGTGTATATCCTGCGCTCCCGGCGGGGCACTTGCCCGGCAGCAGTGTCTACTCCGTGTTGAGTACAGCGCTAAATTACCACGAGCACGTTCACTTGGCTGAAAGTTACTGATTCGTGATCGCCGAGTCTCGTTCATTGCATTCTAAACATGCTACTTGGCAACGCTTAGAGATGAGGTGAACAGCTGAAAGCAAAAAAAAAGCGATTCAAAGCAGCTAATCACATCAGATCATCCATCCATCGCACCCGGAAGAAAGCAGAAAACTTGGCGGGAAAAAAATCAAGAAACGTCCAGAAAGAAAAAGAAGCCAACCAGAGAACCTGGGGCAGGAAAAAAAAATGATGCCCTCCCAGTCAACCTGCCACGAAAGGAAGGTAGAACTGCAAGCAGTGCAAGAAAGGGAAACGGTGCTTTCGAGCAAGGCTGCCGCCGACTGGCCAGTGAAGCTAGTCACGAGGGGCTCCGTGGGCCATCTTGTAGCAGGCCTGTGCTGCAAGCCACTGATCGACGGCAAGGTTGGTGTTGCCGCGGGTGACGCGGCGTTCGTGTCCAGAGCTAATTCCCGAACACTGGAAAATGGAGGAATTGGAGGCGGACTTCGATTTGTATCCCCCGACCGCATTGGGCTTGATGTAGATCTTGTCATCAGTCTTGACGCTGCACTTTTCGCCGGCCTTGGCACTACGCTTCTCGTGGGCCTCGGTGCTGGTCAAACTGGTCTTGTCATTGCGCGTGACACTGAGCTTCTCGTTGGTTTTGATGTAGACGTTATGGTCGTCACCACCAGCAACCAGATTCTCGCTGGGGCGAGCGGCGTGCCAGAGGCTGCCGAAAACAGAGACAGGCAGTCCCGCCAGCTTCCTCTGCCTGTACCAACGAGGTTCCCCTTGGGGACCGTAGACAGGAATGTCAGATGCCATCCCGTGACCAGTAGAAACCTGCTCGTCGCGGGAAGCGATTGAACTTCCCTTGGGGACAGCGGTCGACATCTGTTCAGTTTGGATTAGATCAACGCAAAGTGATGGGAGAAGCAGGGTGAGCGGTGGAGATACCTTCAATTAGAAACTATGTATTAACGTAGTGGAAGTGGTGTAAAGAAGGTGGTGGGGGCGGTTGTAAGGAAGGACGTGTTGAGGAGGTTGCGTATGGTAAAGTAAGAAAGGTCAAGATTGAGGAAGATGGTGGAGGTGGAGGTGGTGGTGGGCGACAATGAAAGAAGGTGGCGAGTGTAGCGAAGGAAGGTAGAAGTGGAGAGAAAGAGAAGTCGAATCTATCGAGTATTATCTACGAAGAATCACTCGTCGGCTAAGCGGCGGGCGTAGCGGCCGGGTGTAGCATAGTACCCCACGCATTTGAAATGTCACGGCTGATCGGGAGAAGTACAAGGTCTCGTAGGTAAATGAATAGTTTCATTCAATTGATCTCAGTTGCAGTCTTTGCAGTCCACACACCCTCCAACCAAGAGCCATCAAAATCCACTGTCACTACTCTTTTCAAGGTGCCTCGACTACCAACACTTCCAGTCCACCATCCGATCGGTACCTATCGGCGTCGCCATGGTTGTCCGGTCGTGTCGGCTCACGTTCAGTGTTTTTTTCTTCTTTCGTTCTACCGTCTTTGAAGTTCTTGGAATTGCTGGTAGGTTTTAAAATTCGATTTGCCGTGTCGACTGTGCCCGAACGTCTCCGACTTTCATCTGCCGGTTGTATCGTACCTAAAGGGTACTTTTTTTTGTCGCCTTTGCGGGCTCCCGAAAGATTAGGCTCCGGTCTCCGTCCTTCCGATTCGATCATTGGCGACGAATACTGAAGCCGCGATCGTTGCCACATGGGATGAAGGGGTGCCACTTTTTGTCGTCTTTGCCGTGAACCAGTCTCCCGTGGAGGTTCCCACAGTGGTTGCGGCCCTCCGATTAGTGGTCGTCGGTGGCAAGTACTGTGACAAATTGGTCTCTTTTTCCCATAGAGGATGATGGCGCTGCTGTGGTGCTGCTGCTGGCGGTTTTTTTTTTTGTTTAATCATACTCGCGTTCGACCTATATAGATCATGGCGGCGTACATTTTGCCCGGTTTTCCTGTCCGCAGTCCGCGCAGTGGCGGCTCGTTGCAAGCTCCCCTTTGCCCTCCGCCCAGGCCTGTCCCAAGAAAAGAAATAAACGCGCCCAAGGAACTTGACTAAGGGAAAAAAATAAAGGAATGCGCACCCCGTCACCCTACTCCTCGCCTGCCGATGCCATAAAGGAGGGCGTGGGTAAGAACAGCGGTAGTTCCTCTCCGGTGCCCGAGCCTTCCGCAGCACCCAGCTCCTCCGCCTCCGCCTCCGCCTCCTGTTCCTCTTCCCGCTCCTGGCGCTCTCGAAGCTCCCATTCTGACGCCTGGCTCCCGGCGCCGTCTTCTTCCACAGGTGGCACCAGCCTTCCCACATCCGTTGCGGTGAGGAAGTCCAGCACTGCCTTTCCGCACCTTTTGTCGGCAAGTAGGTCCCGGATCTTCCACCGGCTC
>Ga0307516_10002004_pt1 | contig 27835 bp, 37 predicted proteins | sample 19_EM_MG_FD_203310 | JGI IMG/M metagenome (GOLD analysis project Ga0307516, IMG submission 203310) | Populus trichocarpa ectomycorrhiza microbial communities from riparian zone in the Pacific Northwest, United States - 19_EM | ecosystem: Host-associated > Plants > Roots > Unclassified | place...
TACACGCGTCAAAAACAGCGGCGATGGATGTGACGCTGGGTGCTTGTGCTGGAAACGCGAAGTGTGGTAGTAGCATATATAGATGTACATTAGATATAAAGAATAGAACTGGACTGAGTCACTATGCCTGGAACCTGCTGCGTGTTTGTGAATGCGACGCGAGTATTTGCTGCGATGTTCCGTGCCTTGACAGCCAGCGTAACCACGGTGCCATGACATGCGTCGTCAGGATGCCATTTGCCCTGACACGGCTGCGTCCAGAAGGAAAATGCCCTGACACGGCTGCATCCAGAAGGAAAATGCCCTGACACGGCTGCGTCCAGAAGGAAAATGCCCTGACACGGCTGCGTCCAGAAGGAAAATGCCCTGACACGGCTGCGTCCAGAAGGAAAATGCCCTGACACGGCTGCGTCCAGAAGGAAAATGCCCTGACACCGTGCGTCCAGAACGAAAATGCCCTGACACCGTGCGTCCAGAACGAAAATGCCCTGCCACGCTCCGTCCGGTAAGCAGATGCCGTGGCGAGCTGCGTCCGGGCGCATGGTGCCATGGCGAGCTGCGTCCGAATTCACATTGCCTGTGCGTTTTGCGTTGCGAGCGGTATGTGCGCTGCCAGGGTGCGTCCAGAGCGTCCCGAGCGCCTGGTGCGTCAGGACGCAGCCTGTGCGTCCGGACGCACATTTTTTTTCCTGATGCTCACATATGTGCTCATAACCACGCAACTCATACAACCTTCTCTTATGCAACCGAGGCCCGTAACTGACACCCGTTCCAAGATCGAGACATCCGGAGCGAGGTGACAACACTCTTTCCAAGATCGAGACATCCGGAGCGAGGTGACAACACTCTTTCCAAGATCGAGACATCTGGAGCGAGGTGCCGGCATCAACAACGAAATCAAACAACCAAACCCAAATTGAGCGCCGGGACCTGAACCCTGACAGTGAAGAGGCATGATGGCAAATGGTGATAATACCAAACAATCCCTCGTTCTCCGGTCGGATCTAGATTGACTACCCAACACTGTCATAGGCCGAGCCCTAGTCAGATCAGGCCAAGTCTTACTCACACCTGAGGACTGAACACTACCCACACCCATCGACTGAACCCTACTCGCATCCAGCCATGAGGCAATATCCGATGACTAGTTTTTCCGTGACGGTCAAACGCTCTGAAAAATGGTTGCTGCCTTGGCACTTGCTGAACTGGAAAATGACACAGGGATGTGTGAGTACGGGACGAGTGAGTACGGGATGCATGAGTACGGGACGTGTGAGTACAGTGCTGCGCTTGAGTACAACGGAGCATGTAACTAAGCTGAGATGTATGTGTACAAATGCTCGAAGTCACCCCCAGAATGCTGTCATAACCAGCCACTTTGCGTTGGCTGCTGAGAAAGCACCCTCAACATGTATCATCGACTCTGAAGCCTCCCACCATCTTACAACAGCCACGAAACGCGTCGAGCGCTGAGAAGCTACTATGGCAACGAAATGCATCGAGCGCTGAGAAGCTACAACAGCTGCACAACTCACCAAGCGCCAAGAAACTGTGACGGCTACGGAGCGTGCTAAGCGCTCAGAAGCTACGATGGCCACAAAACCTGCCAAGCACTGAGAAGCTCTGGCAGCCACAAATCGGGCCGAGCGCTGACAAACTACAGTGGAAGCGGAGAATAGAACCACAAAAACTTCCGCCTCAACCTCGCCGTCCGAGGTATTGCCTTTAAGCTGTACCCTCCACAAAGACAGCACAAGAATGGTAACACAGAAAGGATGATCTGAGTCCTGACCCAAAAGGCTAGGACTATAATACTTGATTCACAAGCCCCCATGCAGTTCGAGGTCAAGGCCATCAGCACCGTTGACTATCTACATCCAAGTACCCCGAATCAATCCTTGGACGGAAAGATGCCATAGGAGGTGCTCAAATACCATCGCCAGCTATACTGAAGCAGCTACTACACCAACTCACAATATGTAAGTATGGCAAATGGCAACTCCCAGTGCATGAGTATGTCGCCAAATGTCAACTAACATGTGGGTACTGCCCTCGAGGGCAACTCACAATGTGTGAGTAAGCCAATTGGCAACTCACGGTGTAGGAGTACGGAGCCGGAGTTGGAGCCAGAGAGAGAAGTTAGCTTTGCATCGGCTGAGAATAAACTCACTCTGGATCACCTTCGACGCTTCGGATACATGGTGTGGAAGCACATCCCAAAATCTCAAAGGCTGGATGGAAAGATGGATGCCTCCGCAAAGCCTGCATGATACTCGGATACGTCCATAATACCACCAAGGCCTGGAATATATGGGATCCCGACTTGAGTAAAGCTGTCAACTGCTTAGATCTCTACTTTGATGAGCGCCAGACCTACATATCCTGTATAGCAGGTAACAAGAGCAGCAGTGACCCACTCGGATTGCTGGAAGAGGAACCAGTAGTCACCGAGGTGATGGAAGATTCACCTAAAGCTGAAAATCCAGATACGGCTCCTGAGCAGAAGAGCAATCTGGTAACAGTGCTAGACACACCTGCAGTAACCCCATCGATGAGGCTGGGGGTACTGGAAGAGGCTCCCATAGCAGATTCACAAAGCGAGCCCAACAGAGTCATCGCTGCTATTCCTCTGAGCCCTGCAGGCTGATGAGAAGCCAGTCAAGATGGGCATCCAGGGCTGGTACAACCCTGGCTGTAGAGGTCAGAACCGATAACAACCCACGATTGTACAGAGAAGCCATAAACGGCCCTTTTTAGCGCCAGAGGAAGACTGCTATGCAGTAGGAGTATGCGTCTCGGTTGGAGAACCATACCTTACTCCGTTGAAATATACCTACAGCAACATCAGCAAAAAAATGAAAAGTTGAAGTAAAAGGTAATTATTTTTTTCCAAATCCTTATAGCAGCAAATATAACTTTGAGCTTACAGGAGCTTATGGGAGCTTACAGGAGCTATGGGAGCTTTGGGAGTACTGGGAGAATTCTCAAATTTTTTGCTGATAAAGCCTATAGGATGCAAGTGGGTATATAAGACCAAGATGGATCCCGACTATACTCTGATGTGACACTGGGACATCCAGTCAACGTCGGAGTGACGGTAATATCGAACTAGTCAGGTTTCTCGATAGTCACGAAGGAGATGGGGCGCGCGCGGTCTTCACCAGCGTTCAATTATTATACAAGAATAACTTCCCCAATGACCCTCCTTTCAAGTTCGCCCACCGTTAGGGGATTCACAGCGAATAATCTAAGGGGTTCGGTTCGATATCTGCGGTGCGTGCTGTCTGCGGCTTGAGCGCCGGATCGCACGCGGCTCTGCGGCAACGGCTTGCTTGATGGATCGCTCGGTGGACGGTGCAGTGTGCTTGGTGGCTCGCGCGGCGGCTCATGCTTCGAGACGGGCCCGGCGGCTTGCCAGATGGCTCGCTTGTCTATCGCTTCGGTGGATGGTTCGGATCGAGACGGGCCCGGCGTCTTGCCCGATGGCTCGCTCGTGGCGCTTCGGCGGATGGTTCGACGCATGCCCGGCGGCATGCCTGACGGCTTGCGTACATCGTTTCGATTCGAGATGGGCCCGGCAGCTTGCCCGACGACTCGCTCGTGTCGCTTCGGTGGATCTGTCCTTCAGCGGATGGTTCGATTTGAGACGGGCCTGGCGTCATACCCGACGGCTCACTCGCGGCGCTTCGGCGGATGGTTCGACGCATGCCCGGCGCTGTGCCCGACGACTTGTGTATATCGTTTCGATTCGAGACGGGCCTGGCGGCTTGCCCGATGGCTCGCTCGATAACTGCCTCACAGGTGTCCTAATCTCTGGTTCGTATGCAGTGGCTACCGAGTTCTGCTTTCCTTAGGTCATCACAGCCCTTCGGATGACTGGCTCGGCGTACTGAGGATTTAGGGATTATTGGCGTGCCTAGCTGATGCCGGACCGGCCTCACCCCCCAGTACCCAGGGACCATCGGCTGCTTCCCGTCAAAGCTGCTTCACCCGGCCGAACTGCTTCTGGCCCTAAAGATTCGGCGTAAGATATGGTAGAGGATACACTCACGTATGCACCAGCCAAGGTGGGCGTGGGCCAAAGCCCGGAGCTACTCGTCCTGGTCGGTACTGACGATAGGAGGCCATCCAATGGTGTCACGGGGCGTGCAATTCCCTCAGCTCATGGCTGGGTTCATGAACATGGCCCCACGATGGCTCAAGCATCGGTTTCGGGGATTATACCCTTCTAAGGAGGTCCGCCGCGTAGCGGTCGGGAATTATACTCCTTGTAGGGCTCCTACCCGAGCCCCCCGTGTGTTGCCCATCTGACATTTCCTATGTCCCGCCTAGACTCTCGAACTCCTCATGTTTCCTTCCGTCTCCTTCCCCGATCAGCCGCCGTCTCGCTCGTCATTGCTCGCGGTGTAGGCCATGTAGGCGGTTCGTCGACGCAAGCCCGGTGGCAGCCTGATGGCTTGCCAGTATCGCAGCGTCAGTTCATTTGCGACTCGGTGGCAACGACTCACTCGACGGATCGTTTGCGGTTCCATGGCGACGACTCGCTCGACGGATCGCTCGCAGTTCCATCGCGACGACTCACTCGACAGATCGCTCGCGGGGATCGTTGTTGACTCGATGTCTTGGTGACCGGTAGATCGTCCGTTGATCGTTAGACGATTGAGGCGATTATTCTGCTGAGGATTCCGATGATTCTTCCGATGAAGACCCCTTACCCACCGCTCGTCAGCGGGTCGTCGTATAAGTGTCCGGCTCGGCAAAGTCGCGTGCTGCGGGGAAATTACCCCTCACGGCGACGTGAAAACTCTTCGCCTTGGCGTTAAACTTCATCAGCATAACACGGATAATCTCTCAATTTGGATCGGAGAGTAGTGCTTCCACGTATCCTGAGAGTGGCCGGAGTAGGTTCTCTGTTCTCTCATCGTGATTGGGTGATACGATATGGGTTGTGTGCGGGGTTGATTACACTACTCGACCTGAGCCGGAGCAACGAACCCTCAAGCGTACCAGCTATCCTTCTTCGGCTGCGATGGCATCAAGGCATAGCTCCGCCCTATATCTTTCCCAATAGACTATCGAACCTTGAGGTGCGGTCCTGTAGCGGCATTTGCACTTTCCCGAACACGAGCCGGTACTTGGTCTGGGGGCTACCCAGCGCTATAGGATTGGCTTGAAGTCAAGCCTCCACTTCAGTATCTGTTCAACTCGACGTCCCTTACCTTGGTGCGGCGTGTGCCCTGCATCATAATCGTTGTAAGCATCTCGGATAAGTGGGGGATATGCTCACGCTGTCGTGCGCTGGCAAAGCCCAGAGTTCATCGCCATAATCGGGTGTCAATGACGAGGATGCGAGTGGTAGCATGATCCCTCGTGTCTTCTGACCATGGGGTGCAATGGTATCGCCTCGGACCTTCGAGCCGTCTGCGACGATACAGCGATTCCCGACTTGTGGTGTTGTTCCTCTATGCCGTGCATCTGGAAACAACCCCACTCCTATTCCGCGATCTAGACTCGCAGCTCCTTGTGTTCCCGTTTTCCTTCCGATCGCTTGTCCTGCTTATGATGACCACCAAGGTTGTCTTCCTCTGCGGCAGCGCTTGCGCTTTCCCGGTCGGTGCCAGTACTTGGCCCAGGAGTTTCCTGGTGCTGCAGTGTCAGTTGACCCGAGCCGAGCTCCGACGCTGTCGGTGGCCCGGTCTCGGTATGCCGTCCTAAGACCGTGTGACGAGTTTCCGATACCTTCCTGCCTGGTCTGTATCTGAATTCTGACCCTGTAGTATTTAGGGTGTAACATCTGAGGTATAAAGCTCAGCTTGATATCATAGGAGACGAACAGGTACAGGGTGTTGACTTTGAGGAGACCTACGTTCTGGTCAGTAAATTGCCTACCCTTCATTACCTAATTAGTTGCGCTACCCAGGGAGAATGGGGGATCGATCAGCTCGACATCATCACTGCGTTCCTAAACCTAACAATTGACAATGAAGTCTACATGCAGCTTCCTGAAGGTATCGAGTGGCTCATTGCTGAGCCACTCTCCTTCCCATCATCCTCCTTATCACCGCCTGACTCTACTCACAAATCTACTCACAATCCATGCGTGGAGGCACATTCAGTGAGTAGGACCGAGGAGAGATTCATCTAGTCGACTCAAATACCAGACGGCAACTCACAGTGTGTGAGTATAGTGCACGGCAATGTACTGCATGTGAGTATGACTCGCAGCAACTCACATCATGTAAGTACGTCACTTACGGTGTTCGGGAACTTACGTATGAGTATGACGCCTGGTAACTCATGTATGAGTACGACTTCTGGCAACTCACAGCGTGTGAGTACAGTACTCACGGTACTCGGCAACTGGTGTGTAAGCACAGTGACTGGCAACTCAGGTATGAGTATGGCGTCCAGCAACTCATGTATGAGTACGACTCCCAGCAACTCACAGTGTATGAGTATGGCACTCACCTCACTTGGCAACTGACGTATGAGTACGGTGTCTGGCAACTCACGTGCTCTCTACGGCCTCAAGCAAGTACCTCTCCTTGGGCATGCTACCATAAACGAGTTCCTCCTGTCGATTGGCTGTACATGTACACACATAGACGAGAATCTGTACTTTCTCACCGGTGTCTTTCTGCTTCGCTATGTCAACAACACCACAATCCTGTACCTGTGATCAACCTCCAAGGCCACCAAGGACCTCAAGACTGCACTGAGGAAGGAATACAAGATGATGAACCTCGGGAAAGCCAAGCAGTTCCTAGGCTTGGAAATAGAGTGTCACAATTCTGGTGCCATCACCCTTGAACAGGCCAAATAGATTCAGACCATTATCAAACGCTTTGGGATGGAAGATGCAATCCCCACTCCTACCCCTCTCTACGTCAAAATGACTCTTGAAAGCGAGCTGCAAGAAGAGACGGAAGTAGATGCTGGATACTACCAGACTAGCATTGGCAGCTCGTCGTAGACAGCCACCACTACCCATCCTGATATAGCTTTTGCCGTATCGGCACTCAGCCACTACAACAGCAGACCCTTTACATCACATCTAACAGCTGCCAAATGTGTTCTCCTATACCTTAAAGAAACTGCCAACCTCAAACTCGTGTTCCCTCACATACCAATCACTCTGTCACCGATATTGACATTCACGGGCTCCAGCTTTGAAGTGGATTTCAACGGAAGAAAGTTGCAAGGAGGCTATGTCTTCCAAATCTACAACGGACCAGTCTCGTGGAAATCCTACAAGCAGTCGATATTAGCACTCTTCAGACTCCACCATGGAAGCCGAATACATCGCTTGCCCAGAAGCCACTTGAGAAGCCCAGTGGCTTGCCAAGCTCCACACAGACATTGTCAGGAAACTCAGATGTCCTCTCCTTGTCTGCACTGATTCCAATAACATATTGAATAACATCTAGCCAGCTGGATACAGCAAAATTAGGAACAAGCACATCGATGTGAAGTTCCACCACTGCCGAGACCTTCACTCCAGTCAAGAATTGGAATTCTCCTATGTTTCTACCAACAACCTGGCAGATATCATGATAAAGGTGCTGGGACCTGAGAAGCATAGGGGTTTTACTGAGGCTATTGGACTATAGCATTAGAAAGGTTGCGATTTGTCTTTATCACACTTTGTTTGTTTAATAGCATTGAGCTGGTACTCTTTTGTCCGCTAGCAGCTGGTCTATTTCCCACAAGGTTTTTTTCCCTGTAGAGGTTTTAATGAGGCCAGTGGGGATTTGTTTTGTGAGGTTGACTTTAATGTCTTGCTGCTCTTTGTTGCTTACTTGCTGCTCTGTCTTCGATGGTAAACAGCAAGAGGGGAAGTGTCATGAGATGTGGGCTGGACAGGGACCGGGCTTATTCTTGGAGATGAGACTGATAGTGTCGGCGCATTTTCTGGTGTACTAGCTACCAAGACCGATAGCGTTGGCATACTGGCCTCCAGTGGAATAGCCATGGAAACCGATATAATGGGGCGTCCTGCGCCGGGACGTTCACTCTGCACTGAATATACTGTATACTGATACACACATTCGGATAAAATCTGAGGATTGAGACCGAGTGATATTTCATGAGTAGGAGTTACAGGCTGGAGTGAGTGCTCTGTAAGAGAGAACCGACCTGACAACAGCCAAAGGGGTAACAGAAGGTTACCAATGGGCAATGGGATGAGTGGGAGCCTTAGGAGAAGGTTCAGCCACATCCCTAGGAGGCATTAAGGTTATTCTCCACGAGTCCTATACAGTAAGTTACTAGTTACTGGTTACCAGCGGAAAGAGCTAATTTTTCTGTACCAAATATAACTCCCAAACGGTCATGCAGTACGCGCTAGGCGGAATGGATCTGGTGGGTATATGAGGGGAGCCAGACTATCTGTCAGTTGTTTGGAGAAGATCAGATCATAACTCGTTGAGTTACTGATAGGTTATCTTCAGTTCACTGCAATTGCTACAGCACGTGTATCGACAACACCAAGCATTCCGGGAAGCTACCAGAGAGGTGGAGTTGCATATCATATGGACACTCATGAGGTGTCTAGCTAGTGAGAATTGCAAACAAGCCGACAAGGGTGACGATGACTACAAGGGGGTGGAAACGAACATCGTTCTCAACTACCCAGATCGAGGGTCTTCTGGGTCCGAACCTATCAATCAGTGTCACGTCCCTATCAGTTCTTCCCCCTTGTACGAAGGGGAAGTATTCATGTACAATACAGAGGTATTGTGTAACCCCAGGTCGGCTCGAGGGCAGACAGCCAACGAGTCGGCAAGGCTTAAAAAGAGCGTCAAGTTTTCCAGTGTAGTAAGAGCATCAGCAACGAACAGTTGGATGTTGAGCCTTAACTATACAGCAAATTTACTGGGATCAACTCTCTTAGTGATATTTCCGAATATGAATCTCTTAGTGCATTTTCCCAACCACTCCTGTGCGAATCCCTCGAAACTACACAGTCACTTCGTTTCCACTAGACAAGTGTTGCTCACTGAAGGGTGATAGACTGTTGGTGACCACCGGAGTGACGGTGCCATTGGTGAAATACCCGGGTATTACAGCCAGTATCTTCCAACCATCTAGAGAAGGTCATGGGGCTGGAAGACTGTTGGTGGGATCCATCAAATGTCTGGGTTGTTCTCTTGTCGGACCTGGGTGTAATATATCTCGCTTCTGGCCATCTGGTCGATTTGATGGAGACATTAGCCTGCAGTCTGAGCTCAGTATTCCTCTAAGTCGTCGACGTGAAAGTCCAGTTCAAATTATCAATAGAGCTGGTAGCCTAAGTTGGTGATGTAGGGAGATAGTGTTGTTGAATCCAATACCTTCTGGTGTCCAGTGAACTCGGCAAAGAAGTGATAGTTGGTACAGTCATCCTATAGGTAGTTGATGTAGGCCTATCGGTGTTGTTCTATTACTGTATTCATTCGTTCTGTTTGACTCTCTCTTTGAAGATAGAATGCAGTGGACAGGTATAGGTCGATCTTTAGGTAGGAGAATAGGTGTTTCCAAAACTTGGATGCGAATTGCAGTCCCCTTTCTAACATGATGGTTTCTGGCAGTCCATGGTAATGGAAGATCCTGTTGCTGAAATGCTCACCCAGTTCTTGTACTGTAATATTCATTGTGTAGGGAGCAGGTGTCTCTGCTTCGTCAGACTGTCCAAAAATATACAGATAGTGTTGTATCTCTTCAATAGTGGTAGGTCCATAAGAAAGTCGACTGATATATACCGCCAGAACTGGATTGGTACCAATAGAGGGTGAAGGAGACCGTATAGGGTATGGTGGGTAGCGTTTCCTTGTCGGCAGGTGTGGCAGTTTATCATGAAATGTTCAAGGTTCTTTCGCATCTATGGCCAGTAGTACTTGTGTATTAGGAGCTTGAGAGTCTTTGCTTGTCATGGATAGTAACTGCTGGTGGTTTGTAGTGGTACTCTAAGAGGTACAGCCTAAGGGAGGTATGGTCTGGCAGATAAATGAGGTCCTGATAGATCAGCATGTTATCACTTACATTGCAATTACCCAGTGAAATTTGCCTGGAATACCTAGAACCTTTCTTCAGATATTGGAGGACCTAGCTGTAGTGGGGAGTGGATCAATTCAGTAGACTTCTGTGAATAGGTCCAACAGTACAGGATATTTGGTGTGGTTATCACAGTTGGTGTCAGTATAGTCAGTAATGTATCAGATGTAGTTCGCGAGGTCAGGATCGGTGGGGTCAGTGACAGACTGGATGTAGTTAGCATGTTCAGTATCAGTCTGTCTTTTTCCTGTGTGTGTGTGTATGTTTGTGTGTGTGTGTGTTTGTGTGTGTGTATGTATGTGTGTGTATTTTTTTTGGTGCATGTATATATATATATGTATATATGTAAAATAATACAGGTACAGCTGCAGTCATATCCAGAGGACTACAGAGTTGCTCTGACTACAACTACCATAGCCCTCCATTGTAGGAGTACTGTTGTTCCATAGCATATAAGTCAAATGGTAGAGGTTAAGATAATAATAGTCGGTGAAAAGGTGATAGAAAACGAAAAAGTGATTGGGAGTAAAAATTTGATAGTAAAGGTGATAGGGAAAGTAAGAGTGGGGGGAGTCAAAATAAGATAGCAAAGGCAAGCGCAATTGTTACACTGGAGAAATATCACGGGCAGGTACGTACCCTTAGCGAGGTACATACTGAGGAAGAAGATACGTACCGGTAGCTAGCTATTCTCATCAGGTGGATCTTAGAGAGTCTAGGCGGGAGATAAGATGGGGTTAAAGGTTACGGCCGAGAAACGGTTGAAAGATTAACCCAGGAGGAAGGGAACGGCAACCGGAAGCGTGAGAGGGAAGGTGTTAAGAACGAGACTCTCCCAAGAGCTCGGTCGAGACTCTTCCGAGAGCTTGTTTGTCATAATCCCCAGCTCCAGGTGCCGATGGGCTGCAGAAAGAACTCAGTCTAGAACTGAGGGAATTTTGCGGTGCCATTCACACCTGGGCCTCATCTTATCGACAGTACCGACCAGGACCAATGAGAGTCTGAGACGAACCCATGCTCCGGTGGGGGTTCGCCGACCTAGGAGGAATAGTTAGCCAGAGTCACCAGGTCTCACCCAGCCTCACGCCAATATATGCCGGTCTTTCTCTCCCAAGAGAAAGGGACGGCAGACCAAACACAACCCTCGAAAAAACCCATACAAAAGATCTAAGATTATTGCGTTGTGAATTATCGAAAGTAGCCTGATTACCTTTGATTCTCCCCACACTCCGGTTACGATACAACCCCAGTGTCACAGCAATAGTCAAAATAAGATATTGAAGGGAAGAATAATGAGGGGAAAATGAGATAGGGATGGTAAAAGCGATAGTAAAAACAAAGGTGAGTAAAATATGAAGCAAGTGGTGAATGCAATGAGGGCTGAAATTGGGATGAAGATAGGAAAAGTAAGGTGAGTAAAATTAAGATGGTGATAGAAAAATGAGGGGTAGTGAGAAAGGTGTCCATTCTAAAGAGGGGAGCACTGGACACTTATACGAGTGTCTGTGTGCTAGTGCTAGTGTGTGACTGTCTATCTACAGAAGTCCTTAGGGCAGCCATGTGCCAAGTCCCACAAATTCTAGAAGCCACGCTAGCGGCCATGCTAGCCACTCTAGGCGTGGCATCCGTGACGCCTGGAATCCTCCTCCTACAACCACTTCTGTCTCAATAAAACAAGCATCGCCCCTAAAAAAAACAACGACAAACCCAACTTATAACAATAACCCCTCAAATAATGCTCAGCTGACATTCCCTGTCACTCCCGTTCCATCCACCAGTAGACTCGCAAGCCATTCGCAGTGTGGTATTCACCCAGCAGCTCGTTGCTACTGCCCCTCAGGTTCGCCAGTAGTTCCCATGTAGGGTCAAGGTAACCGACCCATTTGACCAAATAATGGAGATCTCGAACTGTGGTACCTCTGTGCTTGTGGATCGACTCAACCTCATACTCAACGGTAGTGGTGGGGCATAGCGGCGGTGAGGGCGGGTGGTCATGGGTTCTGTTGACTTTTGATAACTTGAGGCGTACGACGTTGAAAACCGGGTGTAAGCGCCAGTGTGTCAGGATGTCGAGAATGAAAGCATTCTCGCCAGCTGACTTTAGGACTGTAAACATACCGGCGTATGGATGTTGAAACTTTCGTGAATTGGCGCTGTCGTTGGCAGTGGAATTGACATTGGCATAGCCGACGGGCAACAAACAGGCGTCTAGGAATACCGAATCACCTATCCAAAATGGGTGCGGCTGACGATGCTCGTTCGCTTCCGTCACCATTGTCAATTGGGCCTCTTCCATTCACTCTCGAAGCATCCGTATCTTGATGAGCCGTTCTGCATATTCCGTTCTGGGTCTCGAATTTGGCGTCCGTGGACCTGGTGACAGTAAATCGAGCGTGAGCCTCGGAATGTATCCGATATCCACCTCGAATGGCAACATTCCTATTTCCTTGTGCTTAGCTGCATTGTAAGTGAACTCTGCCAATACTAACACATCAGGAAAAAAATTCTGCGTCCGGACGCAGGGGCAGCGTCCAGGCGCAGCAGACGCTCAGGACGCTCAGGACGCAAACTGGCAAGGTATTCTGCGCCCGGACGAGGCATGTCAGCGCACAGGTCGCTCCGAACGACACACGCCACGCCATCTGCCTTCCGGACGCGAAGTGTCAGCGCATCTGACATCCGGACGTGAAGTGTCAGGGCATCTGCCATCCGGACGCAGCGCGTTTCTTACAGATGGAGAGTGTCAAGGCAAATTTCTTCCGGACGCAGAGGGTCAAGGCAAATGTTGTCCAGACGACGCGTGCCACGGCATCTGCCTTCTGGACCTGAAGTGTCAGGGCATTTGCCATCCGGACGCAGCGCGTTCCATACAGACGGAGAGTGTCAAGGCAAATGTAGTCTGGACGACGCGTGCCACGGCATCTAGCTTCTGGACGAGGAGTGTCAGGGCATTTGCCATCCGGACGCAGCGCGTTTGTTACAGACAGAGACTGTCAAGGCAAATTTCTTCCGGCCGCAGATTGTCAAGGCAAATGTCGTCCGGACGACGCATGCCACGGTATCTGCCTTCTGGACGCAGAGTGTCAAGGCAAATTTCTTCCGGACGCAGAGTGTCAAGGTAAAGGTCGTCCGAACGACGCGTGCCACGGCATCTGCCTTCTGGACGCGGAGTGTCAGGGCATTAGCCATCCGGACGCAGCGCGTTCCTTACAGACGGAGAGTGTCAAGGCAAATGTCGTCCGGACGACGCTTGCCACGGCATCTAACTTCTGGAAGCGGAGTGTCAGGTCGTTAGCCATCCGGACGCAGCGCGTTTCTTACAGACGGAGACTGTCAAGGCAAATTTCTTCCGGACACAGAGTGTCAAGGCAAATGTCGTCGGGACGACGTGTGCCACGGCATCTGCCTTCTGGACGCGGAGTGTCAGGGCATTTGCCATCCGGACGCAGCGCGTTTCTTACAGACCGTGACTGTCAAGGCAAATTTCTTCTGGACGCAGAGTGTCAAGGCAATTGTCGTCCGGACGGTGCTTGCCACGGTATCTGCCTTCCGGACGAGGAGTGTCACGGCATTTCGCTTCTGGACGCAGAGTGTCAAGGCAAATGTCATCTGGACGACGCATGCCACGGCATCTGCCTTCTGGACACGGAGTGTCAGGGCATTAGCCATCTGGACGCAGCGCGTTTCTTACAGACGGAGACTGTCAAGGCAATTGTCGTCCAGACGGCGCTTGCCACGGCATCTGACTTCCGGACGAGGAGTCTCAGGGCACTTCGCTTCTGGACGCAGAGTGTCAAGGCAAATGTCGTCCGGACGATGCATGCCACGGCATCTGCCTTCTGGACGCGGAGTGTCAGGGCATTAGCCATCTGGACACAGCGCGTTTCTTACAGACCGAGACTGTCAAGTCAAATTTCTTCCGGACGCGGAGTGTCAAGGCAAATGTCGTCCGGACGACGCATGCCACGGCATCTGCTTTCTGGACGCGGAGTGTGAGGGCATTAGCCATCCGGACGCAGCGCGTTCCTTACAGACGGAGAGTGTCAAGGCAAATGTCGTCCGGATGACGCTTGCCACGGCATCTAGCTTCTGGACGAGGAGTGTCAGGGCATTAGCCATCCGGACGCAGCGTGTTTCTTACAGACGGAGACTGTCAAGGCAAATTTCTTCCGGACGCAGAGTGCCAAGGCAATTGTCGTCCGGACGGCACTTGCCACGGCATCTGCCTTCCGGACGAGGAGTGTCAGGGCATTTCGCTTCTGGACGCAGAGTGTCAAGGCAAATGTCGTCCGGACGACGCATGCCACGGCATCTGCCTTCTAGACGCGGAGTGTCAGGGCATTAGCCATCCGGACACAGCGCGTTCCTTACAGACGGAGAGTGTCAAAGCAAATGTCGTCCGGACACAGCGCGTTCCTTACAGACGGAGAGTGTCAAGGCAAATGTCGTCCGGACGACGCTTGCCACGGCATCTAGCTTCTGGACGAGGAGTGTCAGGGCGTTAGCCATCCGGACTCAGCGCGTTCCTTACAGACGGAGACTGTCAAGGCAAATTTCTTCCGGACGCAGAGTGTCAAGGCAAATGTCGTCCGGACGATGCGTGCCACGGCATTTGCCATCTGGACGCAGCCATGTCTTACAGATGCAGAGTGGCAAGGCAAATAGGATACAGACGAGGCTTACGATGGCGCACCACACATAGGTATTAGAGCGGTCACGGTGGTAGCATCCAGACGCGACTGTTAGGGCACGGTACATTGCAGCGAAGACTTGCAAACACGCATTTCATTCCTGGCATTGTTCATTACATCTAATCTACTTCTATATACCACGTCACCGTAGATAGCATCGCTCTGCGTGACAGAAACAAAGGCTGTTTGCAGGATGAGACACGACGCAATGAGAACATCAATGAAGTGGATACCAATGAGGATGCCGGCCGCAATGACGATAGCAAGTAAGACGCGGCGAGAAGATCGACGAGCTTCGTGAGATTGTTAGCGCAGCTCTCAAAGGGACAGACAGTGGGAAGTTGTACAATACAATGCGATAAGTACAATGTCGATGACGATGGTGGCGTGGATGCCGGCGGCAAGGACGATAGCAAGTAAGACGTGGCGCGAAGATCGACGAGCTTCATGAGATTGTTAGCGCAGCTCTCAAAGGGACAGACAGTGGGAAGTTGTACAATACGACGCGTCGAGTACGATGTCGATGAGGATGGCGGTGAGGAGGATGCTGGCGGCAAGGAAGATAGCAAGTAAGACGCGGCGAGAAGATCGATGAGCTTCATGAGATTGTTAGCGTAGCTCTCAAAGGGACAGACATTGGGAAGTTGTACAATACGACGCGAGGAGTACGATGTCGATGAGGATGGCGGTGAGGAGGATGCCGGCGGCAAGGACGATGGTGCAAGTAAGACGCGGCAAGAAGATCGACGAGCTTCGTGAGATTGTTAGCGCAGCTCTCAAAGTGACAGACAGTGGGAAGTTGTACAATACGACGTGACGAGTACAATGTCGATGAGGATGGCGGTGAGGAGGATGCCGGCAGCGTGGATGATAGCAAGTATGACGCGACGAGTGCTATGGTGGCGCGTACGATGAAAGGAGAAGAAAAAAGGGGTGGAATTGCGGCCCGTGCCGTCGTATTTAGCAAGCCGAGCAGTGGTATGTAAGGAAGCCGAGCGGTGGTAAGTGCGCCGAGCTGCGGTAAGCGAGCCAAACCGTACGAAAGCTCTGGCGCTAGCAAACGCTTGGCACCTTGCAAGTTGCATGAGAAATCACTCGCAATGCTCAAAACCTGCGAATTCCACTCCCATATTCATCGATACCCCGGAACCCGCCGTTTATATTCGTCCAATTATTCCCTATTGTATCAATTGAGTCTGGCCGAAAGTTTGTGCCTACTGGCCCCTGCTTTCCAACATATCGGTGCTGCTATTCTGATTCAACTGCTTCTGCTCGGAGAATTTGTACTGCATACAACGCTCCAAATCCGTATATCATTCAACACTTCATTATCACTACCTTGAAAAGTAGGAGTCAGTAGGCACAAACTTTTGGTCAGACTGAATTGATACGATAGGAAATAATTGGGCGAATATAAATGGCGGGTTGCGGGGTATCGATGACTATGGGAGTGGAATTCGCAGGTTTCGAGCATTGCGTGTGATTTCTCATGCAACTTGCAAGGTGCCAAGCGTTTGCTAGCGCCAGCGTTTTCGTACGGTTTTATTCGCTTACCGCAGCTCGGCGCACTTACCACTGCTCGGCTTCCTTACATACCACTGCTCGGCTTGCTAAATACGACGGCACGGGCAGCAATTCCACCCCTTTTTTCTTCTCCTTTCATCGTACGCACCACCATAGCACTCGTCACGTCTTACTTGCTATCATCCACGCTGCTGGCATCCTCCTCACCGCCATCCTCATCGACATTGTACTCGTCACGTCGTATTGTACAACTTCCCACTGTCTGTCACTGTGAGAGCTGCGCTAACAATCTCATGAAGCTCGTCGATCTTCTTGCTGCGTCTTACTTGCACCATCCTCCTTGCCGCCGGCATCCTCCTCACCGCCATCCTCATCGACATTGTACTCGTCACGTCGTATTGTACAACTTCCCACTGTCTGTCACTGTGAGAGCTGCGCTAACAATCTCACGAAGCTCGTCGATCTTCTCGCCGCATCTTACTTGCACCATCCTTCTTGCCGCCGGCATCCTCCTCACCGCCATCCTCATCGACATTGTACTCGTCACGTCGTATTGTACAACTTCCCAATGTCTGTCACTGTGAGAGCTGCGCTAATAATCTCACGAAGCTCGTCGATCTTCTCGCCGCGTCTTACTTGCACCATCCTCCATGCCGCCGGCATCCTCCTCACCGCCATCCTCATCGACATTGTACTCGTCATGTCGTATTGTACAACTTCCCACTGTCTGTCACTGTGAGAGCTGCACTAACAATGTCACGAAGCTCATCGATCTTCTCGCCGTGTCTTACTTGCACCATCCTCCTTGCCACCGGCATCCTCCTCACCGCCATCCTCATCGACATTGTACTCGTTACGTCGTATTGTACAACTTCGCACTGTCTGTCACTGTGAGAGCTGTGCTAACAATCTCACGAAGCTCGTCGATCTTCTCGCCGCGCCTTACTTGCACCATCATCCTTGCTGCCGGCATCCTCCTCACCGCCATCCTCATCGACATTGTACTCCTCGCGTCGTATTGTACAACTTCCCACTGTGTGTCCCTTTGAGAGCTGCGCTAACAATCTCAGGAAGCTCGTCGATCTTCTCGCCACGTCTTACTTGCTATCTTCCTTGCCGCCGGCATCCTCCTCACCGCCATCCTCATCGACATCGTACTTGTCGCGTTGTATTGTACAACTTCCCACTGTCTGTCTCTTTGAGAGCTGCGCTAACAATCTCATGAAGCTCGTCGATCTTCTCGCCACGTCTTGCTATCGTCCTTGCCGCCGGCATCCACACCGCCATCGTCATCGACATTGTACTTATCGTGTCGTATTGTACAACTTCCCACTGTCTGTCCCTTTGAGAGCTGCGCTTACAATCTCACGAAGCTCATCGATCTTCTCGCCGCATCTTACTTGCTATCGTCCTTGCGGCCGGCATCCTCATTGGTATCCACTTCATTGATATTCTCATTGCGTCGTGTCTCATCCTGCAAACAGCCTTTGTTTCTGTCACGCAGAGCGATGCTATCTACGGTGACGTGGTATATAGAAGTAGATTAGATGTAATGAACAATGCCAGGAACCAAATGCGCGTTTGCTAGTCTTCGCTGCAATGTACCGTGCCCTAACAGTTGCGTCTGGATGCTACCACCGTGACCGCTCTATTACCTATGTATGGTGCGCCATCGTAAGCCTCGTCTGTATCCTATTTGCCTTGCCACACTGCGTCTGTAAGACACGGCTGCGTCCGGATGGCAAATGCCCTGACACTCCGTATCCAGAAGGCAGATGCCGTGGCACGCGTCGTCCGGACGACATTTGCCTTGACACTCTGCGTCCGGAAGAAATTTGCCTTGACAGTCTCCGTCTGTAAGGAATGCGCTGCGTCCGGATGGCAAATGCCCTAACACTCCGCGTCCCGAAGGCAGGTACCGTGGCATGCGTCGTCCGGACGACATTTGCCTCGACACTCTGCGTCCAGAAGCAAAATGCCCTGACACTCCTCGTCCGGAAGGCAGATGCCGTGGCAAGCGCCGTCCGGACGACAATTGCCTTGACACTCTGCGTTCGGAAGAAATTTGCCTTGACAGTCTCCGTCTCTAAGAAACGCGCTGCGTCCTGATGGCAAATGCCCTGACACTCCGCATCCAGAAGGCAGATGCCATGGCATGCGTCGTCCAGATGACATATGCCTTGACACTCTGCGTCCGGAAGAAATTTGCCTTGACAGTCTCCATCTGTAAGAAATGCGCTGCGTCCGGATGTCAAATGCCCTGACACTCCGCGTCCATAAGGCAGATGCTGTGGCATGCGTCGTCCGGACGACATTTGCCTTGACACTCTGCGTCCAGAAGAAATTTTCCTTGACAGTCTCCGTCTGTAAGAAACGCGCTGCGTCTGGATGGCTAATGCCCTGACACTCCGCGTCCAGAAGGCAGATGCCGTGGCATGCGTCGTCTGTACGACATTTCCCTTGACACTCTACGTCCGGAAGAAATTTGCCTTGACAGTCTCCGTCTGTAAGAAACACGCTGTGTCCGGATGGCTAACGACCTGACACTCCGCTTCCAGAAGTTAGATGCCGTGGCAAGCGTCGTCCGGACGACATTTGCCTTGACACTCTGCGTCCAGAAGAAATTTTCCTTGACAGTCTCCGTCTGTAAGAAACGCGCTGCGTCTGGATGGCTAATGCCCTGACACTCCGCGTCCAGAAGGCAGATGCCGTGGCATGCGTCGTCCGTACGACATTTCCCTTGACACTCTACGTCCGGAAGAAATTTGCCTTGACAGTCTCCGTCTGTAAGAAACACACTGTGTCCGGATGGCTAATGCCCTGACACTCCACGTCCAGAAGGCAGATGCCGTGGCATGCATCGTCTGGACGACATTTGCCTTGACACTCTGCATCCGGAAGAAATTTGCCTTGACAGTCTCCTTCTGTAAGAAACGCGCTGCATCCGGATGGCAAATGCCCTCACACTCCTCGTCCGGAAGGCAGATGCCGTGGCACGCGTCGTCCGGTCGACATTTGGCATGACACTCTGCGTCTGTAAGACACGCGCTGCATCCGGATGACACTCCTCATCCAGAAGGCAGATGCCTTGACACTCTGCATCTAGACCCAAGGTGCCGTGGCAGCTGCGTCCGGGCGCAGGTGCCTTGGCGTGTTGCGTTCCGATGCACGGTGCCCTGGCGCGTTGCATCCCAACACACGGTGCCCTGGTGGGCTGCATCTGGAGTAGCGAGGTTTCCTCTGCTGCGTCTCGAGCGTCTAGTGCGTCCGGACGCAGTGGACGCAATTTTTTTTTTTCCTAATGCAACCAGCTCCACTGCTTGGGGGATTTCAGTTACCATATATATATGTTCAAAAACATTTCCAGAGTGGCATTTGCTTTTTGCGCTTGACCGTCCGACTGCGGGTGGTATGCTGTAGATATCCGAAGCTTAATCCCGAGTTGTGAACACAACAATTGCCAGAAACTGGAGGTAAATCGGATGTCCTGGTCAGATACGATGGATATGGGTAGCCCCCGTAACTGAACGTAACCGTCAATGAATGCTGTTGCGAACTTTTCTGCAGTGAGCTCGGCTTCCAATGTGCTCGCTTCGTCAGGGGATCGATAATTGTCGCTAGAGGATCATAACCGGCTTCCGACGTCAGTAACTTGGTGACGAAATGGATGTTCACCCGTTCTGCGCGTTCGAGTGGAATCGGTAGTACCTGCAGGAGTCTATACGGCCTGGCATTCTTGTGCTTGATTCGGTGGCATACATCACATCTGGCAATCCATTCTGCAACCGAATCCGTCAACTTTGGCCAGTAGTACCGAGACCCAACCGCTGCTGCTGTCTTTACGATGCTGCTATGTCTACCACCCAGAATAGTGTCGTATACTTCTTGAATCACTTCCGTTCTCAAGAATTTTGGGATACATAACCTTCCGCACGACAGCTTATGGTACAGCAGGTCTTCTTCAAGTGTGTATGACTTTGCTCGTTCCTTAACACGGCGAGACTGCTTCCAACTTGTCGTTTTATCATTGTTTTCGTTGCTATTGCTCAAATATTCTAGAACTGGACCGAAAATTGTGTCCTCCCCATAGCCTTTTCGAACATGGTTCAGCCACTCGATTGAGGCTGATACCCGCATTTTGATGACATTGAGGTGCTGCGGGTTGACCTTCGGCTGCTCGTCCTACGTGTAGGCAATCCGGCTGAGTGCATCTGCCACAACATTAGCTACTCCAGGAAATTATTTGACCTCGTAGTCATGCCATTGGAGCCTGTCAAGGTGACCCCACTGACAGCTCATCAGCTTATTTTGTGCGAGGATATGCTGCAATGATGCATGATCCTTATAGATGGTGGTATGTTTCCGCCCATGAACGTAGCAGGTCCAATGTTCCAGATTTGCGCTGATTGCAAGGAACTCACGGTCATATGCTGGATACCTCACCTCGACTGTATGGAGCTTCCTTCAAAAGTATCCCAGTGGCCGCTCCACCAACCTTCCTTCATACAGCTGCTTTTACACCAGAACACCTCCAATCGTGGTATCCAAGGTGTCAGTTCGCAGGATGAAATTGGCCTCCGGATCCAGGGTTGCCAAGACCAGTGTGGATATCAAAGCCTTCTTGAGATCCTCAAACTGATCCCCATGCCGGCTAGTCCAGATGTAGTCGTTCCTGGGTTTTGCCGCGAGGTCATGTAGCAGACAAGCTTGATTGGCGAATTTCAAGACAAACTTCCTATAGTAGCCGGCTAAACCGAGGAATCCACAAAGTTCCGTTGGTGTTTTAGGTGTTGGCCATTCCCATACTACCCTGACCTTCTTTTCCTCAGTGTCAATGCCGTGTTTATTTACCCTGAAACCAACGAATGACGTTTCCAGAGTACCAAACACGCACTTGGTCTCACTCAGACGTAACCGGGTGTTCCGTAATGCCTGAAGTACGCCTTCCACATGTGACTTGTGTTCTGCCAACATCTTTGAAAAAATCAGGACATCATCCAGATACACGATTGCATTTCGGCGATGCGGATGTAATATTCTGTGCATCATACATATAAATGCAGCTTGTACATTTGCAAGTCCGAACGGAATGACTTTATACTTGTAGAATCTGTCTGACGCTATGAATACGGTCTTGTAGCAGTCGTCTGAATGCACTCGCACCTGGTGGTATCCGCTCGCCATGTCCAACTTGGTAAACACGCGTACCCCATGGAGCTTATCCAGCAAGTCCTCAATATATGGCAAAGGGTACCGATCTTTGGTCGTTATCGAGTTCAACCCACGGTATCAATACACAGTCAGAGTGTGGCATCTGGCTTTTTCACAAAGATTATCGGTGCTACGTAACATGAATGTGAGTCCATCACCCACCCGTTGGCAAGTAACTTCTTGATCTGTACCTCAAATTCCATCCTTTCGGACTGTCATTCGGTATGGCTGTCTGTCACGAACCTGGCGCGACAGGCTCCTTGGCGCCAGCGCTGGTGCCACTCTCACCCTTGTCGCCCTGTGGCTCGTCCTCGTTTCTGCTGCCGCAGCCGCAGTCATCCTCCGCGCTTAGGCGCCACGACCGATCTCCGCCATATCGCTCCGGTAGCGATATCCCCGACCGCTGGCCGGTCTAGACCTCTCTCCTTCGCCTCCGTTATGTTACTTGGGCGTCCTTTCTCCTGTCCGCTACGTTTGTTATCTCCCATTGATTGAGCTTACACGTCCTTCTCCCATGTTCGTTACGAGTATTGTTTTCCCTTGATTAAGTTGTACATCAGTCTTCCTTTCCTTTACTGTTACTGCTTGCGCGACCTTTCTCCTGTTGCTGCGAGTAGAGTATTGGCCGCACGGCAGCCGAGTACGATCATGTGTTTTCCTCGGACACGGCGATTGAGTCATGATGAGCTAGGGAGGAACTGTGTCAATCTTGCGGGCAAGCTGTGATTCCACAGAGGAAAGGAAAGGTATAAAGGAAGGGCACAGTAGCTAGTCTGGAGATTCTTCTACACGCAATCTATTATCTCTCTCCACAGACCTACCTCTATCTACCTGTGAACCGGCGCTGCGACCACCACCCCGATAAGAACAATGAGCCCACACAAAGGCGTGTGAGAAGACCGCGATGAGACCACGCCAGGCGTGACGGATACCGTGAGAACAACGAGTCCACGCAAGGCATGTGGGAGGACCACGACGAGACCATGCCGGGCGTGACGGATACCGCGAGACGACGAGCGGCGCGTGAGTACGCCGGAAGTGTGACTATGAGTGGCGCGTTACTACGCCGGAAGTGTGACTACGAGAGGCACGTGAGTACGCCGAAAGTGTGACTACGAGCGCCGCGTGAGTACGCCGGAAGTGTGACTAGGAGCGGCACGTTAGTACGCCGAAAGTTTGACTACGAGCGGTGTGTGAGTACGCCGGAAGTGTGACTACGAGCGGCGCGTGAGTACGCAGCCGGAAGTGTGACTACGAGCGGCGCGTGAGTACGCCGGAAGTGTGACTACGAGCGGCGCGTGAGTACGCCGGAAGTGTGATCACGAGCTTGCCCCGAAGAACCAAGCCTACGTTACCTGTCGAGCAGCACGGAGTAGTCAAGGCAGGATCTTGACACTAGATTGCGTCTCCCTATCGACACCTGACGTAGCAACAAGAAAGACATGGTGGAGTCCCCAGACCCCCTCAACCTGAGCTAATTTAGGGACGTCCCTGACGACCAGTGAGCACCGAGTCCAGTAACCCCAGAGCAAAGATCCAGGCCACAGACCCCCGAGTCACCAGAACAGACCAGAAGAATGACGGAAGGACCCCACCTGTTGACAATGGAAATGTTGCAGGCCCTCCTAGCAGCACGCGACAGACCGCCGCAGACCAGTTACCCAAAGCTCCAGGACCCCGAACCGTTCGAAGGAGAAAAAGCAAAATTCAAAATGTTCCTGGTCCAGTGCGAGCTGAAGTTTAGAACAGAGGGAAATCGATTCGACGACGATGAGAAAAAAGCGGGATACGCATCCTCCCTACTCCGGGGGGTGGTATGGAACTGGGTGGAAACCGTCCTGAATCAGGAGGGAGGAATCAACCTAACATGGGAAGAACTGAAAACTAACATGAAGAACGCCTTCGGCCAAGTGGATGCCCAGAAAATAGCCTTCGAAAAATTCCAGAAAATCCAGCAGGGAAACCGGACAGCAGCAACCTACTGGGTGGAATTCCAACGAATCAAAGCAGATCTCCCATACGCGGACAATGTATGCATCGCCCGATTTCGAGACGGATTACACCCAGAAGTAAAAAGGTACCTGGTCATGAGCGAAGTACCAGCCACCGTCCTGGTAGACTACGCCACTGCGGCCATCAAAACAGACAGCCGCCTATGCAACCTTGGAGTCATTAGTCGGCGCCCTGCGGCTAGTCCAGGAGCGCGCTTCCATGTCCACACGAAAGAACCCATCAGCGCTCCGGGGGACCCAATGGATCTAGATGCTACCCGACGGTTCAAGTTCGCACCAAGAATGCTGACCTGGTTCCCCCGATGACCACAAACGGACGAATGCTACAATTGCGGAAAAAAGGGGCACTTTGCAAAGGAATGCCCCCAGCCCAAGAAAGCACGAGCCCCATGGAGAAGGCCATACCGGGCAGCAGAAGCCACGTACGAAAATGACACCATAAACAATGAAGCAGGGAAAGAACCCGAACCGGCAGGAAACGACAGCCCTCGGGAATAGGCCTAGGCAACAGCCACCTGAGGGAGAAACCTGTTGCAGAACCAGCCCAACCCTACTGAATACGAACAACCAGGTACGACCGCGAAGAGAAGATCATGATCAAAGTACGAATCATAGGAACTGACGGAAACGAACACAACACCACCGCTCTAGTGGACAGCGGGGCATCCGAGAACTTTGTCGACAAGGCTTACGAAGAAGCAAGTGGAATCCCAATACAGCAAAAAGCGACACCAATATGGGTCCTGACCGTGGATGGGAGCGAGGTCTCCAGCGGGCCAGTAACCCACGACGCCCAAGTCTACCTCACATTCAATCATCACGAGGAAGACATCCGGCTACACTGCATCACAATCGGAAATGCGCCAATCATCCTAGGACTCCCATGGCTCAAGCTCCATGATCCGGTGATAGAGTGGAAGAATCATACTGTGAAATTCCACTCGGACCACTGCGCCGAAAAATGCTTACCTAGCTCACCAAGAGCGAACACGGTCCCGGAAGAAAAGTCCACGGAGCAATACTACAGGAAAACACCAGAAAATTGGGAGATTGGCGAAACGGACCCATGGGAAGTATGCCAGTCCGTCATCAGCAAAATCAAGGAAACCTCCAAGACCAGCAAAAACCCAATTCCGCTGGAATATCACGAGTTCCTCGAAGTATTCACCGAAAAAGAACCTACGGCACCTCCGTCCCACCGCGCTCACGACCACCACATTCCACTGGAGGAAGGAAAGATGCCCCCGTACGAGACCCTGCGACCCCTGAACGAAGAAAAAATGAAGGCTCTCAAGGAATACCTAGAAGTCAATGAGAAACGGGGATGGATCCGGGCATCCACCTCCCCGGCTGGGGCACCAATACACTTTGTCAAGAAGAAGGACAGGGGACTACGCCTATGTGTGGATTATTGACAACTGAATGAGATCACAATCAAAGACCGGATACCATTACCATTAATCGGAGAGTCCCTGGATCAACTATCCAATGCCACCATCTACACCAAACTAGATATCCGAGATGCCTACTACAACCTCCGAATCGCAGCAGGAGACGAATGGAAAACAGCCTTGCGAACCCGGTACGGACTATACGAGTACTGCGTCATACCTTTTGGGTTGACCAATGCACCGGCGTCGTTCCAACGATGGATGAACGAGATTTTGAGCAAATACCTTGATATCTTCTGTGTGGCATATCTGGATGACATCCTCATCTTCTCGCAAAATCTGGAAGACCACCGGAGACACGTCCGGACAATCTTGAGACGAATTGAGGAAATCAGGCTCACACTGAAAGCATCCAAATGCGAATTCCATACAACAGAAATAGAATACTTGGGATATGTCATATCACCGCAGGGACTGCGAATGGACGAAGAAAAAATCCGGACCATCAAAGAATAGAAGGAACCAACAAACGTCAAAGGAATCCAGAGCTTCCTCGGCTTTGCCAACTTTTACTGGTGCTTTATCAGAGACTACAGCAAAATCACAACACCCCTATCCTCCCTCACAAGGAAGGAAAAAGGATGGGAATGGAGTGATAAACAACAAGAGGCATTTGAGACGCTCAAGAAAGCAATGATCACGGAACCTATACTACAACACTTCGATCCGGAACAACCCGTCACCATCGAAACAGACGCCTCCGACTACGCCATAGTAGCAATCTGCTCACAACCCGACGAAAAGGGAATCCTGCACCCTGTAGCATACTACTCGAGGAAACTCAAAGACCTGGAGCGCAATTACGACCTCCACGATAAGGAGTTACTGACGATAGTCGACGCACTACGAAAATGGGATACCTATTGTAAAACAACAGGACCAAAAATCACGATCCTCACCGACCACAAAAACCTCGAATACTGGAAAACAAAAAAAGACCTCAATTTGCGACAAGCCCGGTGGGGTGAGCGATTAGCTAACTATGACTTCGTGATCAAGTATCGACCCAGGAAATTGGCCGGCAAGCCAGACATCCTCTCTAGAGAGTCAGGAGACTCTCCCTGAGAAGGGGATATGAAGTATCGGCAGAACCACAGCCGAATCCTGTTACCCGAAGAAGTGTTCGAAGCACTCCAGGCCAATACAACAGAAACCATCAACCTCGAGATAGAAAAGGAACTCCTGAATGAAATCCGGACACTAAGCGCAGCAGATAAAGAGATCCAAGAAATCCGGAGGAAAAAGACGAGCGGGACCACCCGTGATGGAAAGATCGCGCTAGGGTTATACGAGGAAAACAGCGGGTTGCTAATGTATAACGGCCTCATATGGATCCCGGACGACGACACCCTGCGACTACGCATATTAAGAGACCACCATAACGCACAAGCCGCGGGACACCCGGGCCGAGCAAGAACCCTGGAACTCGTTAGCCGAAGCTTCTACTGGCCAGGGTAATGAAAGTACATCCACAGATACGTCGACCACTGTGACACCTGCCATCGCATCAAGCCAATCCGACACGCGCCATTTGGACTGCCAAAGCCACTCTAACTCCCACACCGGCCATGGGACACGAAATCAATGGACTTTATCACCGCGCTGCCGATGAGCAACGGAAAAGACGCACTATGGGTAATAATCGACCGCCTCATAAAGATGGGACATTTCGTCGCCTGCCAGGGCACCATGAACCCCGAAGACCTGGCAGACCACTTCCTCCAACAGGTAATAAGACCCCACGGACTGCCAAGCAGTATTGTATCGGACAGAGGGTCCCTGTTTACCTCAGACTTCTGGAGACGAGTAACGGAAGCACTCAGGATATCACGCAACCTCAGCACAGCCTTCCACCCACAAACGGACAGACAAACGGAAAGAGCCAATGCCACCCTCGAGCAGTATCTCCGGGCATACTGCAACTACCAACAGGACGACTGGGAAAGGTTGTTGCCAATTGCCGAATTCTGCTACAACAACACACAAACCGGAACCACAAGAATAACCCCCTTCTTTGCCAACTATGGATATCACCCTCGTTTCCTGCCAGATCTCGGCACCCGAAACGAGGAGACCCCGGAAGTGTCGGAATATGTTGCGGCATTGAGAAGGTTGCATGAAGAACTTCGAGGAGAGATTAAGGAGGCCCAAATGACACAAGCAGAGCAAGCCAACAAAGCACGACATCCGGACGTGGTACTGAACCCAGGCGACAGGGTCTGGCTACGACGGAAACACATCCGGACAACCCGACCATCGAACAAACTGGACCACAAGCAGATAGGCCCATACACTATCCTCGAGAAGGTAGGCTCAAGAGCATATAAACTGGACCTACCGGCCACTGTCAGGATCCACCCAGTTTTCCACATCAGTCTCCTCGAACCCACAGCCAGCACCGAACCCATCCCGGGACACCAACAAACACCGCCACCACCTGTGATCATCCAAGAACAGCAAGAGTGGGAAGTAGAGAAAATCCTCGACTCCCGACGCCATAGAACCCAGTTCCAGTATCGAGTCAAGTGGACCGGTTTCCACGACTCCGATCGTACCTGGTATCCCGCCCGCAACTTTGAGAACTCACCCGACCTCGTCCGCCAGTTCCACGAGAAATACGCTGAGAAACCTGCACCCTAACTCTAAAAACCCGATATGTCCACCACCGCCACTGTCGACACCAACGAAGGCTGGACCTTCGCTGGCCACAGCTGCACCTCCGAGTTTCCCATTGTTAGATATATCGATCGCCCAACGAGGCCCGCCGAGGCCTGCCTAGACCGCTGCAAGCAGATGCGCGCGCGGGAGGCATCAGGTGGCGCAGGTGGCCAATGGCCACCGGCGACATCTAGGCCCGGCGACATCTAGACCGGAGGTGGCGAATCGCCGCCGGCGACATCTAGACCGGAGGTGG
>Ga0307516_10002005_pt1 | contig 27826 bp, 39 predicted proteins | sample 19_EM_MG_FD_203310 | JGI IMG/M metagenome (GOLD analysis project Ga0307516, IMG submission 203310) | Populus trichocarpa ectomycorrhiza microbial communities from riparian zone in the Pacific Northwest, United States - 19_EM | ecosystem: Host-associated > Plants > Roots > Unclassified | place...
GGAGGCGGTGGGGGGGCCTGTGGAGGGGCCGGGTGGGTAGTGACGGGGAGAGGGTGGTTAGTGGGGGACACGGTCGGATGGGAATGGTTGCATGGCAAGTTCCTTTCGACGAGTGGAGGGACGCGTGCTGCGAGGCGGTGGTGGCTGCGGGCAAAATGAGGGGTGGTGAGGGCAGCGACGGAGAGGACAAAGGAGGGTAAGAGAAGGAGGAGAAGCATGTTGCGGAAAAAGAATGACTGAAGGAGGGGACGCCGGGAAGCAATTTATCTGATCTGGAGAGCGCGTTGATATCGTCTATTTGCACACAGCTGCGTACATTTTTACGAGGTCCATGCTGGCCGTTCCTGCGAGGCTCTTGCCATAAGCGTCGATCTGCCCCAGAAGCAGCATGCTCTCCAGTCGGCTGGGCTCGGCCGGGATCTTAAACAGTCTCCCAACATCTTCTTCCGGCAACGGCGCCAGTCCTTGCGCCACCCGGCCCGCATTCTCCTCCTTGCGCTTCGCGACGTAGTTCTCCGCTCGCACCCGTTCGCGTGCAATCTGCCGTGTCAGATATGCCAGGTTCCCCTCTTCCGTCCGGTAGTTGTCCACAGCTTCCCCAATCTGCTCAAGGTTTCGCAGTAGTCCTCCTCGTCCCATATCCAGTTGTCCAAACGACCTCGCCACCCCACCCGGCAACCCGGACAATTCCCGCGTTTCACTTCCATCAGTTAGACTTCCCACAAACGAACTCAGCAGAGCGTTCGTTCGGATTTTCAGGGGCACTTCCTCCACGATTGACGAAAATGTCAGCGCATGGTGCATCAGGCTAAAAAAAAAAAAAGAAAGAAAGAAAAAAGATCGTTAGAACAGTGCCTCCATCACCACACCAACATAATTCACCTCGTCGTGCTAAAGTTCGATTTTTTGTAGGCAGTCCTGAACGCTGATGTCAGGCGAAATGCCCGGAATGATGCGTTCCCTCGGGCTGTCTGCGAAACATCTGCCAAGCCACCCAAATCAGCTATGCACATCCTCCACGATCAACCTTTCTTCCGCCCGTACTTACCGTGCACAACCACCACCCCTCCGTGCCTTAGTTTATCTTGATGTACCGCTTGAGCGTCCACGAGCGTTTGATGGAAGAACGCCCCTAACGTCGTCGCCTGATAGAACCCCACGACGCTATCATCTGCTTGCACTTCTTTCAGTGAACGTAACATCGACGCCTGATAACGAGCTGCGAATCAAACAATCCATTAACTCCACTCCCTTAAAGGACCCCCAACTTCAACTGACCAACTGATTTAGATGACTTGTCGTCTTCGTCTCCTCTGTGGTGTGGCATAGGAAAGCAGTTGGAAACTTCCAAGGTCCCGTCCAGGTCCAAACCCAATAATAGTCCATGAGCTGATGAGGACAGCCCCTCTCGCGCATGTTTCAGAATCTTCGCAACCACCTGTGCATATCTCATCAGACATCTGACCTTTAAAATGCAAACATGCATGCACTAGCCGTTCCGTCCAGCTGTACACTCGTCAATGCTATTTCTGCTTCAATATCGATCACTCGCGACATCGATGCCGGAATCGCCTCATAGACAGGCTTTGTAACAGCCGGGGTTGAAGACGGTGCGGGAAGGGAGGCGGCGAGCGCCGCTGCCATAGATGTTGCAGCCATAACGTTCAGCTGCAGGTCAAGCGTTTTTCGTTTGGGATTCTTTTCAAGGTGCAAGCATGGGTAAACAACATTACATAAATAACGATGCGCCATGGTCGCGCGCGGGCAATCAGTCCCGTCTTCGTGATCTCGAGCCAAATTTAGCCACCACTGTTTACGGGCACCAGAGTCCCGTACTTATCTCGGAACCGCTGAGAAGCCGCCTGGACAAACGGGAATGCCGGTGAACGGAACCTTGTCAGATGGAGGAATGGTGGCCTGCGCCTGAGGCCTGCAGAAGGTGTAGCCAATAAAGTGTAGCCAATAGACTCCGTTCCGGGGCACGCGGTGACTGTCGAGTCAACTGCGCGTCCCGGAGCGACAGTGTAGTAAGCTTCGTTTAGTTTAAACACGCTCGGTCTGACAACGCCCCTGCCAGGCCCCGGAGACCCGGAAGTCGCATGAACTGCCCTCGCCTCACTGACGCTGACTCCCTCACTGACTCCCCTCCGAGAATCTATCCTACCCGTGATTCAGGGCGCTCCCGTCTGCTTTTATAACGACGAAATTCGATTCACTGGTGGTCTGTCCCGCTCAGCAGTCCAAGCAAAGTTCTACGGCCTCTGTTGGCGTACTGCCGCGTGCTGACTATTGATGCCCCACTAGACAGCGGAAATTCTTCGGAACCAAAGACTTTGCAAAAACCACAGTTATCCCCGACGGTACTGATCTCGTCCATCCGTTCATGCCCCTCCCGTTACGCGACGAACCACACGTTAATAGCATGTCGTCAACTCACGTTGACGTGGACCACGCCATTGACGATTTCAACCGACTTTCACGACGACTCCGTGTCCAGTCCGAGGGCGCATCTCGAAGGCCAGACTCCGCGGCAGCTAGTGTGAAGACCATCGTATCTTCGCATGATATCGAAAAGGGCGACCTCAAAGACGAATCCACTCCATTCAACCTCCAAGCATACCTTACTTCCTCAAACGATGCGAACCAGGTGGCAGGCATCAAGCACAAGGTTTGGAAACGATTAAATTACGCATCTAGTACTAACTCCAGGCCATTTGAAAGCATGTTGGCGTAGTCTGGGAAGATCTTCAGATTGATGTTCTTGGTAGTTCAGACCAGAAGGTTCGTTCTCAGCTTGAGCGTTGGATCCCGTTCTAACTTGACCAAGTTTTATATTGGAACACTTGGAGGTGAATTGTAGTCCGGTCAAGCCCCGGCAATTTCATTGATAATTGGTCAATAGGGGCTGCCATAGCCTTTTCCCTCGGTCCTTTTCTCTGGTTGTGGGATCTGATCTCGCCAATCTTGCCTGTCCAGGGCAACCTTCCGACTAGGACAATTCTACATCGGTTTGATTTCTCGACCCTTGTGTGCTGTATACAGAGTACTCAGTTATGCCATCATACAGATCGTCTGGTGTTTTAAAACCGGGAGAAATGTGTCTTGTCCTCGGGTGTCCAGGTGCTGGGTGTACAACGTTCCTCAAGGCGATCTCCAATCAGAGACAGGAATTTGCAAAAATATCTGGCAAAGTGACCTATGCTGGAATCCATGCGGATGAGATGGCCAAACACTACAAAGGTGAAGTTGTCTACAACCAAGAAGGTAACAATCCGGATTGACTGCCAAATCTTCACCATATCTCATCATCGATTCAGATGATATTCATATCGCGACTCTAACGGTAGAGCAAACGGTGGAATTTGCATTGTCCACGTAAGACTGCCTTCAACTCGCCTGGGTGCTTCGATAACCTTGATAACTCTCGAAGAAAAACACCGGGTCCCAATGGTCGTCTCCCAGGCGTTACACGGAAAGAGTTTGACAGTCAGGTTCAAGACACATTGCTTCGCATGCTCAACATTTCTCACACGAAACACACCCTTGTTGGCGACGAATTTGTACGCGGTATCTCTGGCGGGGAAAGAAAACGGGTCAGCATCGCGGAGATGATGGCTACACGGGCGCGTGTCCAGTGCTGGGACAATACAACGAGAGGTTTGGATGCCTCCACGGCCCTGGATTATGTTAAATCTCTAAGGATAATGACGGATATCCTTGGCCAAACTACATTCGTAACTTTGTGGGTCCTCTCTACCGTTATTCTGAGCCGAGTAATTAAAAGAGATGGCAGGTACCAAGCAGGAGAGGGAATTTACCAACTTTTCGACAAGGTGCTAGTGCTAGACCAGGGACGCCAGGTATTCTATGGCGTGCCAGGCGAAGCTCGTGGTTATTTCGAAGGACTGGGATTCAATCCTCTCCCTCGCCAAGGCACCGCGGACTATCTTACCGGCTGCACGGATCCCAACGAACGTCAGTTTGCCCCTGGCCGATCGGCGAAAGACGTACCTTCAACACCTGAGGAATTGGAGAGTGCGTTCCAACGTTCAATGTATACCCCCGACAACCGAGAGAGCCTGGAGAGGTACAAGGTTCTTATGGAAACTGAGAAGTCCGACCAGGAAGCGTTCCGTGCTGCGGTCGCGGCCGATAAGAAGAGGGGCGTGTCCAAGAAGAGTCCATATACTCTTGGATTCTCGGGACAGGTTTGGGCCCTTGCCGTACGACGATTTCGGATGAGACTACAGGATAAGTTTCAACTGTATACCAGCTTTACCCTGTCAATAGCTCTGGCCTTCGTCATTGGAGGAGCATATTACAACCAGCCCCTTACTTCAGCCGGTGCATTCACTCGTGGAAGGTGTGTTCTAGTAATCATCAGACTTCTCATGTATTCATTGATGTGGTCAAGTGTAATATTTACGGCCCTTTTGACTGTCTGTCTAGATGCGTTTGGCGAGATGCCCCTCCAAATGCTTGGGAGGCCCATTCTACGCAAGCAGGTAGGCTCGTCATATGGGGTTCCGACGTTTACTCACTGCGTTTCTCCAGACTAATTATTGTCTTTACCGTCCCTCTGCCGTGGCTTTAGCCAACGTCCTATCCGATCTACCGTTCTCCGCTTCTAGAGTTTTCCTCTTCGACATCGTCGTTTACTTTTTGTCTGGTCTGCACCGATCAGCTGGCGCCTTCTGGACTTACCATCTCCTCAACTATGTATGCTTCCTCTGCATGCAGGGTCTCTTTAGAACGCTTGGCCTTTTGTGCTCCAAGTTCCAGTCGGCTTTTCGGCTGGCTGTTTTTTTCATTCCCAATATGTATGCATTTGGCCATCTTTCTTTATAAACATCTCATGGTTCCCCAGCATCGAATACACTGGATATGTTATCCCAGTTGTGAGCATGAAAAGGTGGTTGTTTTGGATTGTAAGTTTTCTTTTCTTTCTTTCTTCGAATAGTGGTTATGTGACTTGGCTGGTTTCTAACAGTATTACATTAATCCCGTGGCTTATGGTATGTCTCGCAACATGGATCGGTCTAGCTATCTGATCGCCTCTTATAGCGTGGCAAGGTTGTATGGAGAATGAATTCAAGAGGATCTCAGTATGTGCCACACGTCCGTTCGTTTTTTGAACCTGTGAATAAAGTTGTATTATACGACAGCTGACCTGCGATGGCAACGCGATCATCCCTCGAAACGGCCCCGGACTGACCAAGTATCCGTGAGCAGCATTATTCGTTACCGGCGGATTATTTTTACATTTGACTCAGCGATCATTTGGGTCCAAATCAAGTTTGCACCCTCTTTGGTTCGGGGGGTGGTAGCATCCTTATTTCGGGAAGGGACTATATAGCGGCCGGTTATGGGTTGGATGTCGACGACTTGTGGAGGCGGTGCTTCGTCGTACTCTTGGGCCTCACCATTGCATTGCAGATATCACAAATCATCGCTTTAGAATTCTTTCCTGTGGGTACAGAATTTACCCTTTTGATATGGACTGATCCCATGATACTGCCAGCAATATGACACCAACCTGTCGCTCAATGTATTCGCTAAGGAGACTCAAGAAGTGAAGAAAAGGAACCAGGCTCTCAATGCTAAGAAAATGCATAATAACGAACGCGACAAAGAGAAGGAAACCATTCCTCGTCACAAGAGGTAGGACAGACGTCTATCGTGAAGAGTATCTCTAATGCCGCCTGGCCTTCTAGGACTTCCTGGCCAGAGAAGAAGACATTCACTTGGGAAAAGCTCAATTATGATGTCCCTACACCTCAAGGGCAGCTCCGTTTGCTACATGATGTGTACGGTTATGTGAAGCCTGGCACTTTGACGGCACTCATGGGTGCTAGCGGTGCTGGAAAAACCACTTGTCTGGATGTTCTCGCACAACGGAAGAACATCGGCGTCATCACAGGTGATATTCTGGTTGATGGTAGACTGCTTGGCCCTAGCTTTGCGCGAAGCACTGCTTATGGTTCGTTCAAATTATTATTGGCACCTTTGGTTGCTCATGCGATTGTTAGCCGAGCAAATGGATGTTCATGAAGGCAAGATTGGAATTTCTACCACGGACTTCGTGTACTGACAAGTGACCCAAGGCACTGCGACTGTTCGTGAAGCTATGCGTTTTTCAGCGTATTTACGACAACCCGCCCACGTATCGCAAGCGGAGAAGGATGATTATGTGGAGGAGATGATCGAGTTGCTTGAACTTCAAGATCTGTCAGAGGCCCTCGTTTTCAGCCTAAACCTAGAGGCCAGGAAAAGACTCACCATCGGCGTCGAACTCGCTAGCAAGCCAGAACTTCTTTTATTCCTGGACGAGCCAACCTCGGGATTGGATGCGCAAAGGTATTGCGGCCCTGCACTATTTCGCCACAGCTAACAGACCTCCCTCAGCGCGTGGAATCTGGTTCGTTTCTTGCGTAAGCTCGCCGACCAGGGTCAAGCTATTCTTTGCACAATTCACCAACCTTCCTCTCTTTTGTTCGAGAGCTTCGACCGACTTTTACTCCTTGAGAAAGGGGGCAAGACAGTTTATTTTGGTGATATCGGTGACGATTCGAAGACCATCCGTGAATATTTTGCGTGTCATGGGGCTATCTGCCCACCCAGTGTTAACCCAGCGGAGTACATGCTCGAGGCCATTGGTGCAGGAGTCAGTCCGAGAATAGGAAATCGTGATTGGAATGATATATGGCTGGAGTCCGCCGAGTGCAAGAGGAGCAGGGAGGAGGTTGATGAAATCAAAGCAGCTGCATTGTCGAGGCCGCAGCCTGAGACGAAGGCCGTCAACACTTGTGCGTCATCTCCAGACCGTCTTCACCGTAGTAAGGATCAATTCATCTCATTAACAGATGCTACTTCCTTTTTCTATCAACTCCGAACTGTTGTACAGAGGAACAACCTAGCGCTTTGGAGGTCTCCGGATTATATATTCACCCGCATATTCATATGCGGATTCGTTTCCCTTTTTGTCTCACTGTCCTTCCTCCAGCTTGGCACAAGCGTCAGAGCCCTACAATTCCGCGTGTTCGGCATGTAAGTTATCCTCAAGGCCTGGCGATCTAGACTGATTTACTGTCTGTGCCAGATTTTGGGTTACCATCTTACCCTCTATCGTTGTAAACCAAATCGTGCCGCTTTTCCTCATGAATCGAAGTCCGTATCATAATCTATTCGTCTGTCACACTGCTAACAAGGATGTTCCAGGAATTTTCATAAGAGGCATGCCTACTTTTTCCCTGACATAATGTTGGATATCTTACCTTCTAATCACAGAGTCCTCAAGCCGATTATATTCCCCTTATGTCTTCGCATTAGGACAGCTAGTCGGCGAGCTTCCATACAACATCCTGTGTGCCGTCATATACTGGGTTCTGATGGTATGGTCCTCGTTACCATATTCCCTTCGATTCCAACCTCATATTTCTCAGGTTTATCCCATGGGTTATGGCCAAGGAAGTGCCGGAATCAGTGGGACCGGGTTCCAACTATTGATCATTATATTCATGATGGCCTTCGGTGTCTCATTAGGTCAAATGATTGCAGCTTTCTCACCAAGTATACAAGTATTGCCCCAGCCCTTTCCATGTCTCTATTGCCGCTAAGCCCTTTCAAGGTTGCTGTCCTCGTCAATCCTTTCCTGTCATTGGTCCTTGGTACCTTCTGTGGTGTTACAATCCCGTACCCATCCATGGCGAAGTTCTGGCGGTCATGGCTCTACCAACTCGACCCGTTTACCCGAACTCTAGCAGCCATGGTTTCCACGGAGTTGGTGTAAGTGAAGATATTTCTTTACTGGTCTCACAATGCTGACTATTCGGCAGCGGTCTACAAATCAGATGCAAGAAGGACGAATTTGCAGTTTTCAATCCCCCCACCGGAGACACATGCATATCATGGGGACAAGATTTCGTCAAGGTTTTTGGTGGTTACATCGACAACCCCGACGCCACTATGGCTTGTCGCTACTGCCAGTTCAAGGTCGGCGACGAGTTCTTCCTGCCTTTGAACATCAAGTACTCTTTGAGATGGAGAGACGCATTTATCCTCTTATCATTTTTTGGTAAGCTCCCTTGTTTACCGCATTTTACCTCGTAGGTGTTGATGGTTTTTGTTTAGCGTTCAATATCATGGTCACGACAAGTAGGTTTCAACAAGTTGATACACATTTTTTGTCCTGATTTATTATTCAGTTGTCTCGCGATTCCTGAGATACGCCAGACGATAGACACTGGGCAGAGTTATTATTATTCCCTTAGCATAGAGTCGTATCGGTAGTTTATCTGCATAGTCCAAGACTATGTAGTCCATAGACAACTGGGAACAAGCAGCTTGTTACCTAAGTACCACTGGCCTGAAGCAATTTTTTTGAGGTTTCCGAGTGCTGGCATCCAGTAAATCGATGGGGCGTGTATGTAGTTTGAATGCAGATGCATCATGCCACGCAAGTAAATGCCATGACTGAACGGGGCGAAATAACGGACCTCGGTTTGGGACGAAGATATACCCGGTTCATGATTCATGAACGGAAGTGGGAGGTAGAGGCGCCGATATACCGTGAGCACGGATATGTTGGTCCGAGTTGTAATAGATCATCGGCCCAGATGGGACCGATACTGAGAGCTGGTGTAGGCGAGGCTGGCGTGGCGTTTACGTATACCTTTGTCCTTTCGTACCACTTATTCCTGCTGTTGCTTTTCCGCTTCTTGGCCATCTCTAAGTATCTGCGCATGCCATTCTCATGAATACGGTGGTTTTCTTGTATTTAATGACGGCAGGTGCTGGCAGGGATAGTACTACCGTACCATGAGGCCTGAGCGCCGAGCTTCCAAGTCCAATTCCTCTGCTCGATGAGCCTGATGCATCCGCGAATTCAAATTACCATTGCTCCAAAGAGCCAACCATGAGCCCCGCCAGAGTAAAGCTGGATTATACGTTGGCCAGCGAAGCGAGAAAAAGGAGAGATCATCAACGCGACATGAGAATTTTGACACTGCAGACAATAACAAGTCAAGAAGCTATTGCTTGGAGAGGCAGCCATGGAACGAACTGACTAAAGCTCCATCGATTCCACAACGACAGAAGGGAAAGACCGTGCCGTAGTGTGAAAACAAAGCATTGCATGCAAGCAAGGAGACTTGCCTCAGTAGCACCCCCTCAAGTTGAATCATGATGTTGTTACGGATTCCTCATCAGCTGAGGTCATGGATGAATGCATAGACATGACTTAACGACTTTTGACATTTTCATATCCACCGCTGGTTACACCTCCTAATCAGATATATGGTACGGACCCAAAGAACGAATGGAGCAGTGAGGAGTCGTCATCATGGCGGAGGGAAGGCAAACGTCACATATGCCCGTCCCGACTCTTCAGCTTCTGACACCCCCTAGCTGATATCAACATTCATCTATGCCCTGGCTCTGCCTGAAGTGTTTTTAGGATTGATTCGCACCCAGCACAACCCATTGACGTACCAATTTATTGTTCCTCGTCCTTGGCCAGGAATTTGTGCTTACCGGGTAGCGCGACTTCGGTCATGCCCTTACCGCTCCCCGTAACTCCCACTAAGAACAATACACATCAGCACAAAAAGTCTAGCTCATACTCGAACAAACTTGCCTCGGCCCAGAGGGTTATCTGGCGTTTTGAAGATGCTTGTCCCGGAAACGCCTGCAATATGGACCCCTTTCTTCTCCGACTTCTTCGCAAACTTCTGCCAAGTGGCCTGCTTCTGCGTCTGCTCCTTTGCCTTTGCCGCCTTTGCCTCGAGTTTCTTCTCATTCTTCTTCTTCTTTCTATCCCTCTCCTCCTCCTCCACTTTCGTCAATTTCCGTTTGTTCGTCGATGAAGACACACTGTTGGCATGATTCGTAGGCAAAGGTTTGATCTCCGATGCTTTGACGAGTTCAGTCGTATTGTAACCCTTGAAGACGATGCTATACACCCGATTGTCTGCAGAGCCTCCCAGAGACGTGATACGAGCAGGATACCAGGCACCATCCCCCGAGAACTTTGCCAAGCATTCATCGCCCGCGGACCAAGTCTGTGTCGGTGTGGATGATGCTGTTGATTTGCGGCTGCCATCAGGTTTCGATGAAGATGCAGGCTCTGCTTGTGATAGTGCTGTTTGTGTAAGTTGGATGAGCTCTTGTAATTCTGACCGCAGAGCAGCGAGTTCTACGTTGGATGGGTCTGCAGATAGAGCGAGCTCGACTTGAGATAGCTGCACTTGGTATGTCTCGAGATCTGCTTTATCCATGGATTTCAAAGTGCTGGTTGAAAAGACAACTTGCAGACAAATCCGAATATGCATCGAACCACGTGACTACCTAATCCCATACACCACTGTGATCTAGTTTAACTCGCGTATCTTGTTTTGCCTTACTTCCATGAGGTCTACCAGCACGCCGTGTACTACGTTTTGAATGGTATTTTCGATGTTGTGATGCACGGGCTTTTGTCAAGTCGGACGAAACAAGATCTCGTATGCCGGTTGTCGTTGTCCCCGCGGGTGACACGGATCGAGGCGGCCGAGTAGATGGATTGCAAGCCAACCCAGAGTTGTTCTCTGTCAGAGTCAGACTGTCCATGACTAAGACTGAACCACTTTCTTCGGGTGCTTCAGTCTTTAAGGCATGTCTCTCTCCTTCGAGCGTCTCTAACTCTTCTTCATCGTGGTCTTCTGGCTCCTCCGCTTCCTCCTCCTCTTCCTCCTCTTCCTCCTCCTCATCATCCACCTCTTCATCGTGCTTCACTTTCTCCATGTACTATCCATGCACTGTGAAGACCATCAAATGACTCCAAATGACACTCACTTCTTCCAGTTCCTTCATGTCTTTTCGTTTGAAACCACTGGCTGCGACTGCCACATCCAACCTGAACTCTTCTCCCTCCATAGCGCTCCCTGCCACAACGGCTTTTCTGAACCTTGGATACAATGCACTTTCGTATTGAAAACGGCGTTTGAAAAACGTTCTGATACATTGTACATCGCGATTGAAATACCTAGATCAATGTTCAGCAAAGAGCTACATGAAAAGCCGTGGATGACCCCACCACTCAGCGTTTTCGTGCGAGGTGCTGACCATCTGAGGAAAATCTATGACAATAGGTATGCCAGACTCGCGGCGGATGAGAATGTTGAATTCATTGAAGTCCCCATGGATGAGCCCTGCTCGCGCGAATCGAACGATCAGGTCCATGAGCGATGAGTAGAGCCCTCCAGGAGATGGAATTTCTGATATCTGACGGCTGGCATTATTGAGACAATGGTCCGAGAGGTGACGGGAAATCGAGCTACAGAGGATAAGCATCGATATACTCCATCAAGATGCAATGTCTTGCTTGATCGATCGGCCGCGGTACGGGAAAATCATGCTCGTGTAAAACCTAGGAGGGAATATTCAGACTAGCCAAACAGGGTACGTACGCAGGTGCAATTACCTTCATAAAAGCCCATTCCTTTTGAGCTGCCAGGCGTGACATATACATCCATGAGGCCGATTTCCGATTTCCAAGATAATCTCTTTTGTCTTTGATGGCACGGAAGGATATACGGCCGAGCCTAGTGCCTGCTCCAGAATCACCTCGAGGTTGGCCTCATAATATTTCACCCACCGGTGAAGTTTTAGCACCATCTCCTTGCCCTCTGCATCGGCAACGATATATATGTCTATATAGGATGGTTTGATTATTGGAAGCTGCCAGTGGGACAGGAAACACTCACCTGATTCCTTCCCGACGCCGATCTGATTCCCCACCGAGTGCAAAGTATCTCTCTTCGAAAGCGCACGCATGGCCAGATAGTCGTAACCACCATAGGTTAATCTGTATCCATCATCTATCGAGAACTTGCCGTCATCGTGCGGCGCCTAGATCACTACGCGAGAGTCGTACATTTAGAATTCTGAACCCTGGACACCAAGTTGCGTTTGGCAAGCGATGCGACATGTTTGTTCACTCCACCGTTCCGCAGACCAGATATTTGTGCAATCAGAGCCGTCGGGACTACCTCGTGGTTTTTAGAGCCCATTTCCACCTGAAAAACGTTAAATAAATGGATGAGGCACAAAGTGAAATGACGCACGGCTGTTAGAACCCGAAACTCGTCGGACGTGATATATCTGAGGTCTGTCGCATCTAGTTTCATGATTTCCGTCGAGTCTTCAATCCTGCTTATGTAAGTTTATCTTGCACGCGAGCCATGCTGCCGCTTAACGGTGCACTCTTCAGATGCTCAGTTCAGGGTCGATTGCAGTCCGTAAGGCGAACAAGGTGAAGTCTTCTTGTGAAACTGTAGCCCGAGCTTTTTAACGGACTGTGGTATCAAAGGCATCGTCCTCACAGCTCCTTCTGACCCTGAACAATTTGTGTCCAATTAGCAAGTGCGTCGGTCAGGTCAATCTTAGTTCACTCATGTTCTGAACAGCCATTTACAGGTATATTATCAAGGTAGCTTGTTCAAACGAGCTACTAGAATATGAAAGAAATGCGATCTGGTCCATTTTCGAGAACAACATGCACGCTCTGTGCGTAACTGTGATGACATTTTTCCTCATGGTCCTTATGAGAATCAAGCTACTCCCAATCTTCCTTCGGCTGGGATCCGACAACCAAAATGGAGGAATTGTTCGATCCATTATCCCGCTTTCTCCTGGTTTATATGGAAGAAGAATTGATTGCCTTTGCAATGTTCCGTTTCGAATTTGAAGACAGTGCGGACATTCTCTACTGGTGAATGGGCATTCTCTAGTTCGCATCTTCTGCGTAACAACGTCGCCTTAGTTATGAATTACAGATTTCAAAGACGCAACAGCGGCTCGGTGTCGGGAAGAAGCTTATGCAGCTGTTGGAGCTTGTTGCAGGTACTTGGGAGATGAGGAAAATTATGCTGACGGTTTTGAAAGGTCATACTTTGTTCATTCCTCCTACGCACCTGCTCATCTTCCTCAGCTAACCGCGACGCAGTCAAGTTCTATACCGTTATCGGGTACGTTGAAAGTCAACTTCGCATTTACACACACTGAACCTCAATATATAGATTCCATATCGATGACTCGTCTCCGGTGTACTGCGAAGGAGAAAACCCTGCTGAGGCGAGACGTATAGATTATCATATCCTGTCGAAAACATTGAGTTGAATCGACTACGTGCGTAGCTAGAAGTTCACGATGCCTACATATGTGCTGCGTACATTGTACTACTTCGTTTATCATACAACCACGACGGCATCTTCCGGTTCATCTCCAAATGCTATCGCCTTCACTGCGCAGCTTGCGCTCAACAGTATGTCGTGTTCAAGGCAGGCGTTTCGCTTCGCACGAGACGCCCCAGTACAACGAACCTTCGGGTTACTTGTTTGGTGAAAAGGTCCTGGTGCTGGTCCGACTCTCAGTCCTCACTACCGTTCCTAACCCAGAAGTCTTGATCCTCAGCCCCCTCCACCTGGCCAAAAGAGAGTGAAAGAGGACTGGGAAAATATCTGGTATATTGGGATGTACGGCACAATGGCTTTCGCTGCTGTGATGCTCTACTACAAGCCGGACACAAGGTGCGCTGACCGGATTACACTTGCCCTACCTCCTTTCTAATCCTTGAACTCGCAGTATACAGACGTGGGCATTGAAAGAGGCGAAGGCAAGGATGGAAGCGCGTGGAGAGAAATACCTGTATGAGCCATCAGCTCCAGTCTCCTCATGATAACACAATGCACGGCGGTTCATTCAATCAACTTGCGGTACAAGGCACTCAATAGACTGAGTCATTTTAACTCGTTTCCCATCTCAGAATATATTATCGTGAATACTCGAGCCGTCTAGTGTTATACTTAGCTCGAGACGAGCCTGCTGCGTCTGTCAGTACCATTTTGGCCTCTATTCATAGGTCGCCTTGTAAGCCTCCTCGGTAAGGAGCTCGTGGACCTGCATAAACGGATGAGCTATCATATTTTTGAGACGCGAACAACTTACTTGGGATGGGTCTGAGAGTTTGACCTTGCAGAGCCATCCTAACGGAACGTATTAGACCGAACGGGATTAACCGCTGTCAGCTCACCTCTATCCTCCGCCGACTTGTTCAGCAGCCCCGGCTCAGAAGCGAGGTTTTCGTTGATCTCCTGAATGAGTCCCGACACAGGAGCGTACTAGACGACCGAGTTCAGCGGTTGGTCAGAAACTGCAAACAGGATGGCGTACAATGTCTGAAGCGGCTTTCACGCTTTCCACTGCCCCGATCGGTTCTGCTCAGAAGGCTTCAGCACCGTGCTCACATATGGCCTTGAGTATTTTACGCACCACCCTGCGCAATTTTTGTTCCGACTTTCGGAAGTTCTACAAAGACGACGTCCCCCAGAACGGACTGAGCATGGTCCGTGATTGAGACCGTTCCTAACCCAGTAGAATCGTCGAAAACAATGGCCTCATGCTCGGCGGTGTATCGCTTGGCTGCCCCAGAAGCATAACTATGAGACCGGCGAGATGACTTGAGCACGTACTGACGAGTGTGCGGAACGCGTGCGGCTTGTTCGGTAACACTGTCCGGTTTCGAGGAAAGGTCGGCAGAAATGGTGAGCGGGGAACTGTCCGTAAGATGCCTTGCATGTCAGTATGAGGATGAAAAATTAAAAATCTTCAGGGCTGTCACACGAGTATGTAAAAGCCGCGTCGTTCCGTTCAACTTCCGGTTGACCAGATGCCAAGATATTTCCACAAATCCAATCTATTGGACGACAACTAGATTACAGTATGAAGGGTGGGTTTGGAGTGGGGATGGTAGACTAATGTGTTATTGGTCCACTCAGTTGGAAGTCTCCAGAATTTCGGTGATGATGCCAGTTCCAACTGAGGACAAGTCAGGCAAGCGATTTTCAGAAATGGGGATGAAACGCACTAGTTAAGCCAGCTTCACGAAGAGTGAACCTGGTACAGAGCGGATCAGAATTTCTCGAATAAAGCAAAGGGAACGCCTGTTCCTTCACCTTGAACCAACCTCAGTAGTGACATCGGAAAGGAGATCGCATACCATCTCAACATTGTCACCAGGCATCACCTACGAACAAGGTTGACCAATGACATGAACGCTATAATGACAAATAATGACCATTTTTTCGGCGGCGTCTGGTGTTCCTTCCGGGACCCTTAGCCCAACGCCAAGTTGAACCTTTCGGAGTATAAGTCGAGGACGGTATTTGCGAGCGATTTCGAAACCATCTTTAGGAAGGACCTCGATGGGAGAGAACATAAGAACATCCTTTTGCGCAGGGTATATTTGAGACACACATGTATCTGAGCTTGGAACTTCTTGACCGCTTTCATGGAACCGGGGGTGATGATGACTTGACCACGATGAATGTCATCCCGTCGCACGCTGCGTAACAAGGCACCCATGTTGTCTCCCGCCTCAGCCCGAACAGTGAGGAGAATAGTTGAGAGCAAGTTTCATGATAGAAAGTAACAGAACGAACTCTATCTGCTTCCTTGCAGAACATCTCTGTCATGGGAGAAGGTGATGATACAATTTTGCTCGAAAGCCAAATGCCTTACCAATGCCTGAGAGAGCAGCCCCGAAGGTAATTCCGAGCCCGACTATCTCAACCGCAGCTCCCGGTTCTGCAACGCCTCGCTCAACCTAAATGATATCAAATCCCCAGACCGACATGTGAGTATAGACGAAGACGCACACGACCAGTCGCAACAGTGCCTCGGCCCAAAACTGAGAAAACTTCTACATCGAGGAGTGAGGAGATAGCCAAGGGAAGGAATCTGAGCGCCTCACCTTCTATAGCCATCAGGAAGGGCTGATCGAGACTCGGATCACTTGTCATGAGGATGATAATGTTGGGACAGAGGGACGAGGAGGAGCAGAAACAAGATGATATCGATTAGCCTGAGATTAGGTGGCTCAGTGATGGATCCTTGATAGGATTACTTGTCGGAATCTAACCAGTGATGCCAGTGAAGAACGTGGTGCACACACCTTACTGCTGCCCGCTCATTCAGACCTACACATCGGAAGTCTCACGAGAAAAATGACAAATGGGGAGAAGTGGCTCGATTGATTAGCGTCGTTCCGGTTGACCAATGCTAATAAATTATCAATATCTCCAAAAAGCCAATCTATTAGATGACAGCTAGGCTACAGTATGAAAGGTACGTTTGGAGTGGGGATGGCAGACTGGGTGGTTAAATGATAGAGTGTTATTAGTCCACTCAGTTGGAAGTCTCCAGAATTTTAGTGATGATGCCAGTTCCAACTAATGGTAGGACAAGTCAGACAAGTGATTTTCAAAGATGGGGATGGGACGCACTAGTTTTGCCGCCTTCACGAAGAGTAAACCTGGTACAAAGTGGATCAGAATTTCTCGAATACAGCGACGGGAAGAGCTGTTCTTTCACCTTGAACCAACCTCGGCAGCGACGTCGAAATGGAGGTCGCATACCATCTCAACATTGTCACCAGGCATCACCTACGAACAGGGTTGGCCAATGGCATAGACGCTATAATGACAATTACTGACCATTTTTTCGGCAGCGTCTGGTGTGCCTTCGGGGAAGGTGAGCCCAACGGTAATGTCAGCAGTTCGGATGAAAAGTTGAGGACGGTAGTTGCTCATGAAGGGTGTATAGCGGCCACCTGTGAGACATGTTAAAAATCGATTTGATTTTGATACGTGACGTTCACCTTCATCCTTGGTAAGGACCTTGATGGGAACGAGCATGAGAACATCGCTTTGTGCAGGTATATTTGAGACATACATATATCTGAGCTTGGAACTTCTTGACGGCTTTCATGGAACCGGGGGCGATGATGACTTGACCACGACGAACTTGTTCCCGTTTCACACCGCGCAACAAGGCCCCCATGTTGTCTCCCGCCTCAGCCTGAGGAGAATAGTTGAGAGCACGTTCCACGATAGAAAGTAACAGAACAAACCCTATCTAATTCCTTGTGGAACATCTCTGTCATGGGATGAGGTGATGATACAATTTTGCTTGAGGGCCAGATGCCTTACCAATGCCTGTGAGAGTAGTCTTGAAGGTGTTTCCGAGACCGACTATCTCAACCTCAGATCCCTTTGCTGCAATGCCTCGTTCAACCTAAATGATATCAAATCCCGGGCCGACATGCGAATCTAGATAAAGACGCACACGACCAGTCGCAACAGTGCCTCGGCCCGAAATTGAGAAAACGTCTGCATGGGGGAGTGAGAGATAGCCAAAGCAAGGAATCTGAGCGCCTCACCTTCTACCGGCATCAGGAAGGGCTGGTCGAGATCACCTGTCATGGGGATGATAAGATTTGTGGACGAGAAGGATCTGGAACACATACGAGGAGGCAACTCAAGCCATTCATCACAAGCTTTGACGAGCTCTTTGATTTTGTCCGCACCAATGTTGTCCTCACGTCCGTCCAATGCAGCGAGGGCGGAACCCATGATGATTGGGGTGTTCTCTCCATCAAAGTTGTATGTGGATAGAAGGTCACGCATTTCCATGTCGACGAGCTCGAGCATTTCGGGGTCAGAAATTTGATCCACCTTGTTGATGAAGACGACCAAACGCTTTATACCGACTTGACGGGCGAGGAGAAGATGCTCGCGAGTCTGTGGCATCTGTCCGTCAGTTGCAGAGACGACGATGATTGCACCGTCCATTTGGGCGGCTCCGGTAATCATGTTTTTGATGTCTGAACGAGAGGGTGAGAAGGGTGAGGGAAATGAAATGGAGGAGTGGGCTGACAGTCAGCGTGTCCGGGACAGTCAATATGACCATAATGACGAGCATCGGTCTCGTACTCGACATGGGATGAGTTGATGGTGATGCCACGAGCCTTTTCTTCGGGAGCCTTGTCAATTTGGCTGTAATCCGTAAACTTGGCGCCACCCTGGGCAGCCATAACCTTGGTAATGGCGGCGGTCAAGGTTGTTTTTCCGTGGTCGACATGGCCTAGGGAGAGGATGAGACAGGTGGTAGGGGGGCCGATGGGACGACCGACCGATGGTTCCAATGTTCATGTGGGGTTTCTTGCGCGAGAACATCTCGGCGTAGCCTCTGCGAGATGCTGAGGACTGTTCAGTGGGAGGAGACGACGCGTTGAAAGAGTGCGGACCAGGGACGAGTGTGGGGGAATGCTTCCACACGGACCGTTGGCAGCCATTGAAGAGGACTAGGGGCGGGGTTGGACGACGGAAGAGCAGGACGAAGAGGGACGTACGACGGGATGCCAGGCGAGACGAGACCTTGGACGCTGCCCACGGAAACATGGCGTTCGTGAAGTGCAAATTTTGGATGCGGCCTTTGCCGGGTCATGTCCCGCCAAGACCTCATCACCAATGCCGTCGCCTTCCTCGCCGACCCAAAGGTACCCTCCACTCCTCTCTACCACTACTGCCAACTCCCCAACAGACACAGGCATCTCCCCTGGCACAGCGCGTACAATTCCTAGAGGCGAAAGGCCTGACGACCGCCGAGATCGACACCGCCCTCAGACAAGCATCCCACTCATCTTATCAACCATCATATGGCGCCCCCTTTGCCTCCGCCCACCCGCAAACTTGGGACTGGCGCGATTATTTTGTGAGCTCCACATCCCATTCACGCACGAACACATGCTCACATTCCCGGACACAGATCACTGCCGTCGTGTCAGGCTCTGTTGCGTACGGAGCTGTTGCCTTGTTCAAAGTCGGTCCTTCCTTCCTTTTGTTCACACATTGCTCATGCGGAGTTTCGTAGAAATATCTCCTTCCACACCTCCAACCTCCAACCTCGTCCGCGTATGAAGAGGACCGTGACGCTCTGACCGCGCAGTTTGATGCCGCAGAGGTCCTCCTCAAAGAACTGCAGGCCGAGTCTGCCGCCATTCGCTCCGCTGTAGAACAACAACAAGTCAAGATCAACCAGACGACAGCAAGCGTAGAAGCCATGGTGATACAGACGCGCGAGGGCGAGAGTAAAACTCGCGATGAAATGCGGGAAATTCGAGACGAGGTCAACAACATTCGCGACATGCTACCCAAGGTATTTTCTCTCTACGCCCACGTCTTTGCGAATCTTGATGACCCTTTTCAGATGATTGAGAAGAACAAGGAGAGCCAAACGCAAACCCTTTCTGAGCTGCAGCAAGAGTTGAAATCCTTGAAGGCATTGTTACTCAGTCGTGGGCCGAATAATAACACCCCCGTGTCTCCTCTACCGATCCTGGGGAGACCTTCCATTCCGGCGTGGCAGTTGGCCAGCAACGGCGTTGATGCTTCAACGTCATGATCTTATAATATTTCTGTGTATATTACAGTATATAACTTGTATATCGTTTGCACATCACAGTGGCCGTGGAGACCCGTCGACGCCGAATGTCACGACGTTCTCTTTGCTTCTCATCTCATGTTCTCCCAGTTCCGCCAGGCCGTTGAGAGTCTAGCACCAGTACCTCGCCACTCAGCAGATGGCAACCCTCCTGACGGACATCCTTCTCAAATTCCTCGGTCCAGTTCACTCGACTCCCGTCTTTCATCCACATTGTCTTCGAGCCAGTTGGCCGAATCTGCCCTCGTCAATCTCCGCAAATCTCTCACAAATCAACGCTCTGCCAGCGCCGGCCAACCTTCGAGAGCTGCCGGAGCCCAAGAGAACAGGTCCAAGTCTAAATTGGAGGACAGGCTGCGCGCCGCGACTTCAAATGCTCGTTCAGGTCATGTCACCACGTCTTCCGCAGAAGCTCTCCCAACAACAACACTCCATCCCCTTTCACCCCTGGACATACCCTTACCTGATTCTCCCGTAAATTCCCTGGAGCCAGAGCTGCTAGACTCTCCTTCACCCCCTCTCGCCGAATTAGACCACTTCTCATCGCTGGCTTCGCCAGCATCGATCCACAGTGAACCTGCTGACCAGGCGGTGGAGAAAGGCCAGGATGCGATTCACAGTGAACCTGTTGACCAGGCGTTGGGGAACGGTCAGGATGCGATTCACAGTGAACCTTCTGACCAGGCCTCGGAGAACGGCCAGGATGTGATTCAAGGTTTATCTGACTCGCCGCTGACAGTTCACACTCGTCACGACTCTCCCCCCGCATTGGACTCGGACAGCCCTGTACCTGCGACTGTCGATGAGCTCCAGGAAAGGTTAAGACAAGTCGAGCAGCGTTTCTCAGGTATCTTTTCCGACTCACTCTGCAAGAAATTACAATGACCCACGTATCAGATGTTTCCACGTCTTTCAAGAGGTTACAAGCCGAAAAGACAGAGGCGAACTTTGTCCTTCAAGAATGTTCACCTCTGAAGAGTTTCGATGACCCTTCTACACTCCGCGAATACCTTGGAAGTATATCTCAGAAAGCAGAGGTCCGTCAACGAAATCGTTCTTCGATGTCACGCTCTTGAACATCCAGTTTTTTAGACCTTCCAAGATGAAATTAAACGCCTCCAGGGCAAACTCGAGCGTAAGCAATCCCCCCTTTTACTATCATATCATTGCCAAGCATTTTCTTCAGTGCAGGAGGACCGAATTGAAGAGTTGAACCATGCTCACCGGTCGGAATCTGCGTTGCAACTAGATAAGATTGAAAAGCTCCGGACCCAGCTCACGGAAGCAGAGGCTCTCATAGCGGCAGGACAAAAATCGGATGCCCAAGCCCAGGAAGGTGTTCTTGCACGGGAAGCGGAAATGGGGTCTCTGCGGAAAGACTTGGAGCGCGCGAAATCGCTTGCTAAGGAGGAGGAAGAAAAACGGGTCAAGGCAATTAGCCTTCTGAAGACAGTCAGGCAAAAACTCGTCAAAGCAGAGAAAGATAAAGACGATACCTTGAAAGAGCTTACGGGGCTGAAGGAAAAAGACAAGGGCGAGAAAGAGCGGCAGGAGCTAGACAGGACACGAATGCGAAACGAAGTCGAAATGGCGAACCATGCTAGAGAGAAGGCGATGGGTGACTTGCGAGCCCATTTTGACAAAGATATAGCGAATGCGAAGGATCGCTACGAACAGGAGATGATCTTCAGAAAAGGACAGTTTGAATTACAGCTGGCTACTACACAGGTGAGTGGCGCTAACCATCAAGTGCGTACGTTCCCTGACACAGAAACCTGCAGAGCGCCCATGACCATGAGCTCGCCACAAAGAATTCCCGTATAACATCTCTAGAGCAGACCTTGAACAATGTCATAAAGGACAAGAATACCTTCTTTGATAATCTGCAGCTACGTCAGGCAGAATTGGAATCTGCTCAGTCACATCTCGAATCCCTGCAGAGTCAGAACACGGAACTCCAGTACCAGCTGCGGGAACTCAATGCCCGTTACATGCTCCTAAAAGAGGACCTCGTGGAGGTGCAGCGGGAGCAAGAGTTGCAATCGCAAGGGCCAGCACCATCTGCTGACGAAGTAGCACGTTTGCTCTCCGCCACCGAAGCAAAATATGAATCAAGAATGTCTGCCCTTAAAAAAAATCTCGATCAGCTAGAAGCGGAGCGAAACCTCAACGAGGCTGAATGGAGTAGGAAGCTTCGTGACAAACTTGCGGAGGTTGATGAATTGAAGATGGCGATCGGGTCAACGGCAGGGATTCACCAGCAGCATGAAGAGGTGGTTTCTGAGCTGAAAGCGAGTGCGGCAAAATCAGAGGGGGAGCGGCGTTTGCTCCAAGAACAAGTGTTCGAGCTTCACAAAAACAATCTCGAAGTCAAAGAAATAGAGGTCTGCGATATCTAGTTGCCCTCTGCTCTATCTTGACCAAATGGATTTAGAAAACATGGAAAACCAGAGAACTTGAATTTCTGGCGAAGATCACAGCTCTCGAACAACAAATCGATGAAATTAGGCAGCAGGAGACAAAGTCGCGCTTGGTAAACAAGGTTGGACTGTTCCATAAATCTTATAGCGACGTCTTATCCTTCTTTGATAGACGCTTCGTGAGGAACTGCGGAAAGTTCAATCTTCTGCTGCGCTTCTGGAGCGCCAGCGTAACCCTGGTGTGGGGTATTGGGTCGCGCGAGCGACAGAACATAATCAAGCAGAATCTCAACCTCTTGCAAATCCTCCAACCCCTAACACACCTTCAAGAGCGGGGTCCCCGGCACCGGCCCCGTCACCGAACGATGAAGTCAACATGGAGTATCTCCGGAATGTCATCTTGCAGTTTCTTGAGAACAAGGAAATGAGAGTGAGCGACTTTTATTTGGCTGGTTCTCCTTGCTGAAACCCATTGGCAGCCCAACCTTGTCAAAGTGCTAACTATACTTCTACGGTTCACACCACAGGAGACACGGAGATTGGTTGCCAAGATTTGATCCTACGTGGACCGAGATTTAAACCACCCTTTACCTATGTTGTCTATGCATGGTTTTTGTACGATTAATCTTCCAGCCTATGTGGAACATTTACGAACCTGCTCGCGACTCGATGCCGCATGTGTACTCAACCGCCGCATCTCTATTTAGATCTAGAAATCACAATGGACTTGGATAAGACTCGGAGAAGCGTTCCCTTCCTGGCAATTTTAATGGGACTGAAACGCACCCTTGTCACGTGTGAGGGGTTCAAGGAAGGTGAACTTTGCAATGTCATGAAGAGCTGCAAATTCCTCGTCAATTTGACATTCGTATTCATACTCGGCCGGCGGATTCTGCATGTCGATAGCAGAACTGACTAGGAATTGTTTTCAAAGCGGGGTATCCGCGTCCAAAGTTAGTCCCAAACCTATAGCTACGCCATGAATACCACCCATTCACTTTCAACAGTGGTTGAGCCTATGCAAACTCCTCGTATCAAAGGAGACTACGATCCAGATTCATGATACCATCGAGAATAACCTATGCAGTTCGTAGTTTCCCAGCGCAGTTTCTCTTGATGTTTACAACCAACAGATTCGGTTCTCGTGCTCTATCGATCATATCCAGGAGATCCCGAGTTACGGGACTATCTGAAGGCCGCCATCCAGGATCGCACACTATCCGTCGCTGTCTTTGTCTCCAATTTTCTCCAAGTCGCTCGTTCCCCAGAGCTTCACACCCCATCCACGCTCGACACCCTTTGCAGAATTGCGCTCGATGCCCATTATGCTTCCCGATCACCGCCAATCGGGTCGATCGTTGCCCACGATGCGTCCCCGCTCACTGTTCTGAATACCATACAGGATGCGTTGGTGTTATTAAGAACCGCGCATTCCCTCTCCATGTCCCAACTCCACCAGTTGACGGCTTCTGCGTCCGAGCTCGTCATACTCTTGCTTTCTTGTGTTTCAGACTTGTCACAGGTTCCGACAGCCCAGGCGATGATCTATTTGGCAGATACCAACGAATTGTTGCAAAATTTTCGTCTTGCGGCTGATGTCCGACAAGTGCTCGAAAACTTTGTGGTTTCCTTGAGTCTCCTTATTGGAGACGATGCAAAGGCTGTCACTGAAGCGCAGGTGTTGCATACGATGCAATTGACTTTTGGGAAAGGCACCGCCTCTGGTCAGAGCATGAGCGGTACGGACACTGTCACGTTCAGTCTGATCTTCAGTCATCTGGTGGGTACTCTTGAACTTCGTGGACACTCTTCGCTTCATAAGCTCTTATTTCAAGGTCTCTTACCGGGCACATGACTTTGGTTCTGGTGATGGCGCCAATCCTGTGGCGTTGCTCGTAGCGTTGTTCAGATGGGCATCATGGACACCTGCAGTCTTTTATACCCAGCTATTTCTCTCTGCCTTTATCTGTCTCTCTGAAAGCTCTACGAATGCTTTGCTTTGGAAAGCTTTTATCCTTGGTCGCGTGAGTCCTTTGAGAAGGTTTTGAAATTGGCCATGCTTACGATCTCCTTGACCTGAAGTTGCCGAATCTGTTGCTAGCTTTTGAAAGTGCAGTCAATGCCGATGCAGGTGGCACTCTGGACTGGGTAAATGACACCTTTTCCAATCGCCATCTCTGTCTTGACGCATATTTATTTGCAGAGGCGCGCTGTTCAAGCCGCGTTGGTGGGATGTTTCCGGCAGAGCGACCTCTTTGCTCGCTGCGACGCTGTCATCAAGAACGCGAAACCATTCCATTTGATGCCAGAGGAAGACAAGTGAACAAGTTTCCTTTGCTGCCGGAGTACTGCCTGCTCATCAGACCTTAGCCCAAGATCATTTACCAGAGAACTTCTCCAAAAGATGATACGGGTTGAGCTTCTCGACCTTTCCAGTGCCGTCGAGATTGATCCCCTGATTTCAAATGACGGCCACACTCGTCTTCAGGACGAGGCCCAGGATGCAGGTTACGACTTCGAGGTCAGCGCACGCTTGAATTCGCCGCCCATGACTTTGATATGCTCATGAAAGTAGCCTTATTTGGAAAGTAAATTAAGGGCAGATGTAGCGCTTGAAGATCTCCGGCCATGGATCGCACGTCTTTGGCAGGATTGCGACAGCCATAGCGTGTTCGCGGCGGTCGCCCTTCGGGTATGCAATATTCTTTACAGCATGTTGCCCCTCTGAACTTTTTTCTCACAGCGTTTTACGTCTCTTGCTGCTGCATTTGACGTGGAATCCCTGAGTCCGATGTGTAAAATTTTCTACACCTACGAAGTCACCTTGGAGATCATGGCGCTGCAAATTCGGATTTCAGACCTCGTATCTCTCGCCCTGTCGTTTCTTGAACAATACGACTGTGAAACCGTTGGTATGGTCCGATGCTACGTTCGTGAAGTAGCGCTCATCCTCGATCTGTTTTCGTACAACAAGGCGACCCACAGACAGCGGTAAGCCATCTAGGGGACGTTGTACTCTTTGTGCAATATACGACCTCAAGATTTCATGTGAGCCCGGTATTTCCCACCTCGTGCGGTTTTTGCTGACAAGCACATGATCAGCTTGCGAAGAAATTCGCAAAGGTTTTCCCCTCGCCGTTCCTCGATACCACCGTCACAGTTCAGTCAGTCGAACGTCTCCCTACTGAAGACGCTATCGCATATAGTGCCTGGTTCAAAGCACTGTTTGATAGCAGCAGTGAAGGAATAGAAGACAGCATCCTGAGGTGAATATAAATAGCCCTGGCTGTTTCTGCTTCTTATTTTGCTTCAGAACCACAAAACCCAAGACTCTGTTGAAAATATCCGCCACCGTTCTCACACAGGCGATCAAAGCGAACCTGGCCCGCAAAATGGATGGAGATACGTTGAGCAACGGAGTGGCTTATTTCACGGGGCCACTTTTGAACTGGACTCTGGTCGGGATCGTCAAAGCTCTCGTACATGACATACAACACAGAGGGTGAGGCATAATGCATTGTCATCGTGGAAAAGGTTCTGATTTGTTCAGGGTGACTACACCGATATATTGGGAGATTCTCCAAGCATTGTTGCTGCCATCTTCGTGTCCTCGTCCGGTGCTGACGCTCTGTGGCGCACGAGTGTTGTCACTATTGATAGAGGGGAAGGGCAAACCGGCGATCTCAGCGCCCGGCTTTGACATATCGGCCTTGCGGAGTATAGTCGCAGGAGCTTTGAATCGTAAGACGCACGCCAATGGAAACCTATTCTGTGTCTGACACCTGTCACAGCGACGACCCCTCCGGGAGGTGGTTGGCATGAACCTAAACAAGCCATCCAGGCGGCCTTTGCATTGGCGCGAGCTGGAAAAGCACCGATTTTGGATGTGGAACGCTGCATCGAGATCATACCGCCGACCAAATTCCTGCAGCTGCTTTGGTCGGAACTGATTGGAGCAGCGGCGATGGGAGAGATGGAAAACTGCCGGCGGATTGCGACGTTCGTGATGACGATGCCGCGAACGTTGACTTCTGCTCCTCTTCTCTCGATTTTCTTGCACATCGTGACACCGTGGTTGATGGCCACTTTGGAGCAAGGGGAGCACGCCATGCACGTTGAGCTGCTGGTGACGGTGATCTCCTCTGTTCTCACGTTTGCACTGCATCTGGAACTGGCGATGCACTCTGTAACTCGGGAGCGCCGTTTTGTTCTTGGCGAATCGAGTTCGGGGATGGCTCGAAAGTTTGCGGCAACTTTACGAGACAGGAAGACAAGCCGCACAAGCCAGGCGATTATTCAGAGCTTGGCAGGATCACCATCATTTGTAGCCAACTTTCCAATGTTCATGAATGAATTGAGTACAGTCTAATGTTTACAAGAAAATGGATGCTGAAGGATTTCAAACTTCAATCAGAGAGGGAGCCAAGGAGGGAGCTAGGGAATTTTTTCGTGAGAGACGACTCGATGACTAGCAGACATTGTGCTCACGGCAACAGGCATTTTCAGCTGGGTCACAAGATTGGTCGGACGGACAGAGGATGAGGCAGGACGGTTCGCCGTTTAGCTGGAGATGGGTTATTATTTATATTCAAAAAATCGACGAGAGTGACAACATACCTTTGCTTGAGAATCCATGTTTGCTGGATAAAAGTACTCTGGTTGGATGGTGCTTGAATGGATGCCATGATGATGAAGTGCCTTGCGAATCTTTGCGGCGACGGGCATAAAGTCGTGATCTTTGGATGCAAGAACGTGGACGGAGGCGATGACCTTGGATTCGGAGAGTTGCCAGACGTGCAATTCGTGGAGGGACAAGACGCCTTCGACTTGGAGAATCGAATCGCGGACGCTGTCAAGGGAAACATGGGTAGGGACACCTTGGAGGAGGATGAAAGAAGCGCCGCGGACTGCGAGGATGGTGATGAGAGAGATCGAGGAGTGGAAAGTGGCTTACCCAAAGGAAGTGCGCTTGAGAATATGATGATGGTAATGACGAGACTGATGATGGGATCGCAATAGTATTTGTAGGGCCAGTCGGTGAGCCAGATGATGAGGCCCGTGGCGATGACGCCGACATTACCGAGGGCGTCACCAATGACGTGCAATACGAGAGCGCGCATGTTCATGGACCCGGCATGAGAATGTGAGTGGTTGTGGGATGATTGTGGCAAGAGAGGGGTGGACTCGGTTGAGGGTATACCCTGTTCCAAGACCGGGGGTTGGGCATGCGCGGATGAATCCTTGCGGAGGGATAGGGATCGGTGGGGTATGGTGGGAGAAGTTCCAGAGGCGATCTCGTGAGCGGTTTGGACGAGAGATGCGCGTGTGGCGACGGGGTGGCCGTACAAGGAGGAGGAAAAGTCAGAGTAGGAGGGCGAACGAGAGCGAGTGGGTATAACTATGGGGTCATGTGGAGTGGGTATAGGGTGGTGATGGAGAGAGCCCGACTGTGGTGTGTGGATCTGGGCTGCTTTGGGTGGAGACGTCCCGTGTGAATGACCGTGCTCTGGAATCAAGGAAATGAGTGTGTGGGAAGAGAGGTGGATGAGATACTTGCCGTGAAAGAGAAGTAGGCCGATAAAGTTGGAGGCAAGGCCGAATGAGCCGACGATGACGATCAGCATTGGGCTTGATATTTCTGTGGGGGGGAGAGAAGTGGGGGGTGGGAGAAAAGGAAACGGAAAAGTACCTTCTGTTTTGAAAAATCTGCCGACCGCTTCCAAGGCGACGGAGAAGCAAAGAGCGAGAAGGAAGACACCGTTGATGAGAGCTGCGAGAATTTCTGCTCTATGCCATCCATACGAGTAGCGAGAGTCGGGCGAATTGGAAGCGGTCAACTGCGAGGGTGATTAGTAAGTAGAGAAGGTGAAGAGGTGGGAGAGACCTTTATGGCGTAGAGAGCGACGACGAGACTGACGACGTCACTGGGAGAGGAACGGTGAGGAGATGGAGGGAAGGGGAGGAGAGAGGAGAGACTTGAGCATATGAAAGCTGTCCGCGATAAGAGCGAGGGAACCGAGTGCATGGCCTGGGGAGATTGAGGATGAGGGGGGAGGAGGAGGAGGAGGGACTGACCGACGATGAGTTCG
>Ga0307516_10002006_pt1 | contig 27820 bp, 26 predicted proteins | sample 19_EM_MG_FD_203310 | JGI IMG/M metagenome (GOLD analysis project Ga0307516, IMG submission 203310) | Populus trichocarpa ectomycorrhiza microbial communities from riparian zone in the Pacific Northwest, United States - 19_EM | ecosystem: Host-associated > Plants > Roots > Unclassified | place...
GATCAGCGCCAAGTAGCCGCCGCCGTTTGCACCGCCGGATGAGGACCGCGCGCCGGGGCCCGAGAACAGCGTGGGCCGCCCACGCCGCCCTGTTCCCGATGGGCGTGACCGTGCTCGTCGCGTTCGTTGCGTCCATCTTGTGGACGCTGCGCATTTCGCTGTCCAACTCCAAGATGCTGCCGCGCAACGACTGGGCGGGGCTCGATCAGTACGCCCGGCTGTTCGGCAGCGACCGCTGGCTCACGGCACTGACCAACGTCGGCCTGTTCGGCCTGTTCTTCATCGCCGGCGCGATCCTGCTCGGCTTCCTGCTGGCCGTGTTCATCGACCAAAAGGTCAGGTTCGAAGGGGTGTTCCGCACCATCTACCTGTACTCGTTTTCGATGTCGTTCGTGGCCTGCGGCGTGATCTGGCAGTGGATGTTCAACCCGGCGCTGGGCATTCAGCGCTCGCTGCGCAGCTGGGGATGGGACAGCGCGCGCTTCGACTGGATCGCCACGCAGGACATGGCCATCTATTGCATCGTGATCTGCGTGCTGTGGCACTCGGCCGGGCTGGTCATGGCAATCCTGCTGGCCGGCTTGCGTGGCATCGACGACGAGCTGTGGCGCGCTGCACGAATCGAAGGCATTCCACGCTGGCGCTACTACCTGAGCATCGTGCTGCCGCAGCTGGGGCCGCCGCTGGCCACGGCCGTCGTGTTGCTGGCGGTGTCGGTGGTCAAGCTGTACGACGCCGTGGTGGCGATGACCAACGGCGGCCCGGGGGACGCGACCGACACCCCGACCAAGTTCATCATCGACAACCTGTTCGAGCGCCAGAACATCGGCCTGGCCTCGGCCGCGTCGGCCACGATGCTGGTGACGGTGGTGATCATCGTGGCGCCGCTGCTCTACGCACGCTCGCGCTCCAACGCGGCAGCGGCGCGCAAATGACGGCCGCCGTGCCCACTGCCAACACGCTGTCGCCGCGGCCGCGCCGCGCCCTGCTGACGCCGGCCCGCTTAGGGCTCTATGCCTTTCTCGTCAGCGCCGCGCTGTGCTTCCTGCTGCCCTTGTATGTGATGGGCATCACCTCGATCAAGCCGATGCCGGAAATCCGCGAGGGCAACATCTTCGCGCTGCCGCTGGCCATCACCTTCGCGCCCTGGGCACAGGCCTGGTCGTCGGCCTGCACCGGGCTGGAGTGCAACGGCATCTCGGTGGGATTCTGGAACTCGGTGCGCATCCTGATCCCGTCGCTCGTGCTGTCGATCCTGCTCGGCTCGGTCAACGGTTATGCGCTGGCCTTTTGGCGGGTCAAGTGGGCCAACGCCTTCTTTGCCATCCTGATGCTCGGCGCGTTCATTCCCTACCCGGTGATGCTCTATCCGCTGGTGCGCATGTTTGCCTTTGCGAACATGTTCCAGTCGATCCCGAACATCGTGCTGATCCACACCATCTTCGGCATGCCGATCATGACGCTGCTGTTTCGCAACTATTACGGCAGCCTGCCGGTCGAGCTGTTCAAGGCCGCGCGCATCGACGGCGGCGGCTTCTGGCGCATCTACTTCCAGCTGATGCTGCCGATGTCGCTGCCGATCTTCGTCGTGGCGCTGATCCTGCAGACGACCGGCATCTGGAACGACTTTCTGCTCGGCCTGATCTTCGCGGGCCGAGAGAACTACCCGATGACCGTGCAGCTGAACAACATCATCAATTCGACCCAGGGCGAGAAGCTCTACAACGTCAACATGGCCGCCACGCTGCTGACTTCGCTGGTGCCCTTGGTGGTGTATTTCGTTTCGGGGCGATGGTTCGTGCGGGGCATCGCCGCCGGTGCAGTCAAGGGATAGCCATGTCCAGCGTTTCCATCCGCAGTCTCGACGTGGCCATCGGCAAGGTCAGGATCATCGAGAAGCTCGACCTCGACATCGAAGAGGGCGAGTTCGTTGTCTTGCTCGGGCCCTCGGGCTGCGGCAAATCGACGCTGCTGCACAGCATCGCCGGGCTGCTCGACGTGAGCGACGGCCGGATCGAGATCGCCGGCAGCGACGTCACCTGGGCCGATCCCAAGGACCGCGGCATCGGCATGGTGTTCCAGAGTTATGCGCTGTACCCGACGATGACCGTCGAGCGCAACCTCTCGTTCGGCTTGCGCATCAGCGGCATGCCCAAGGGTGAGATCAAGGCGCGCGTGGACAACGCCGCGCGCATGCTGCAACTGACCGAACTGCTGCACAGGAAGCCGGCGCAGCTCTCAGGCGGGCAGCGCCAGCGCGTCGCGATCGGCCGTGCGCTGGTGCGCCAGGCCAAGGTGTTCCTGCTCGACGAGCCTCTGTCCAACCTCGACGCGAAATTGCGCAGCGAACTGCGGCGCGAATTGAAGCAGCTGCATCAGGAGCTCGGCGCGACGATGATCCACGTCACGCACGACCAGATCGAAGCCATGACGCTGGCCACGCGCATCGCGGTGATGCGCGCCGGCGTGATCCAGCAGTTCGACACGCCGGACAACGTGTATGCCCGGCCGAACAACATGTTTGTCGCCGGCTTCCTCGGCTCGCCCAGCATGAATTTCGTGCGCGGGTCGCTGCAGCTCGATGGCGCACGCGTGCAGTTCGAATCCGCTGCGTTGCGCGCGGACGTGAGCGGCTATCCCTTCGTGCAGCGCCCGGCCGCAGCGCAGCCTGTGGTGCTGGGAATTCGCCCCGAGCACCTGCACTGCGTCGGCCCCGATGTGCCGCGCAACGCGCAGGCCACGCTGGGTCTGATCGAGCCGATGGGCGCAACCAAGATCGCGTGGCTCGACGCGCAGGGAACACCGTTTGCGATCCAGGTCGAACCGATGGCGGCCCTGACGACGGGCGCAGCCGTCAGCCTGGCGCTGGACCCGCAGCACGTGTCGCTGTTCGACGCCACGAGCGAACGACGGCTCTGAGCGCCCAAGAGGAACAGCGGCAGTGGCCACGATCAAAGACGTCGCGTTGCTGGCCAAGGTCGGCGTCGGCACCGCGTCGCGCGCCATCTCGGGCAAGGGTTCAGTGTCGCCCGACGCGCTGGAGCGGGTGCGCGGGGCCGTGCGCACGCTCGACTTCCGCCCCTCACGCACGGCCCGCGCGCTGGCCTCGAAGAGCCTGGGCCTGGTCGGCGTGTTCGTGCCCACCTTCGAAGGCACTTACTTCGCGCCGATTCTTCAGGCCATCGAAAGCGAACTGCGCGCGCACGATCAACACATGGTCGCGGCCAGCAATTTCGGCCATGGGTCGCGACGCAGCAAATCGCTCAACGGCCTGCGCTTCCTGATCGAGCGCGAGTGCGACGGCATCTTGTCGGTCGACAGCTACACGCTGGACGAAGACCTGCGCGCGCTGCGCCAGCAGATGCCCCGGCTCGTGTTGATCAACCGTGTTGTGCCGGGCCTGGAAGACGATTGTTTTTCGATCGACCACCACAAGGCCGGGCGCCTGGCGGCGCGCGCGCTGCTGGCCCATGGCCACCGGGCGCTGGCCACCATGCACAGCGTTCGCCACAGCCCCGAAGTGGTGGCGCGCATGGAAGGCTTTCGCACCGAATTGGCCGAGCACGGGCTGGTGCCGGCGCAGGAGTTCGTCATCGACGGACTGCTCAATTTCGCCAACGGCTGGCAGCAGGCGGGCGCGATCGTCGCGCTGCGCAAGCGCCCCTTCACCGCCCTGTTCTGTGCGACCGACGTGTTGGCCATGGCGACGCTCTCGCGCCTGCAGGCGGCGGGCATTCGTGTGCCGCGCGACCTGTCGGTGCTGGGTTTCGACGGCGCCGAACTCGGTGCCTACACCTCGCCGGCGTTGAGCACGGTGCACGTGCCGTCGACCGCGGTGGCCACGCAGGCTTGCCGCCATCTCATCAACCAGTGCTACGGCACCCGGCTCGACCTGCAACGCCACTTCGAGGCCGAAGTGGTGATGCGGGAGTCGGTCGCGCCCGGGCCGCATCCAACCTCGACCTCTCAGTCATGAAACCACCCTTGTCGATCCAGCTGTACAGCCTGCGCACGCTGCCAGGCCTGCCCGAGGCGCTCGATGCCGCCAGCACCGCCGGCTACCGCCACGTCGAGTTGATCGGCAGCCACCTCGACGCTGCGGCCGATGTACGACAGCAACTCGATGCGCGCGAATTGAGCGCCTCGTCGTCGCACGTCGGCCTGGCCGCGCTGCGCGAACGCTTCGATGCGGTCATGGCCGCATGCAAGACGCTCGGCTTCACCCAACTGTTCATGCCGGCGGTGCCGCCGGAAGAACGCCAGAACGGCGAACCGTACTGGACCAACCTCGGCCGCGAACTGGGGCAGATGGCCACGCGCGCGAAGGACTTCGGCATCGAGCTGGGCTACCACAACCACGATTGGGAATTGAAGCGCCAGGCCGACGGCCGCATTGCGCTCGAATGCCTGTTCGCCGGCGCGGGCGACGCACCTTTGGCGTGGCAGGCCGACGTGGCCTGGCTGGTGCGTGGCGGCGCCGACCCGGTGGCCTTGATGCAGCGCCACCAGGCGCGGCTCATCTCGGTCCACGCCAAAGATCTTGCGCCCGCGGGCACGAAGCTGAGCGAAGACGGCTGGGCCGACGTGGGCCACGGCGTGCTCGACTGGCGCGGCCTCCTGGCGCCGGCCGCTATCGCCAACGGCGCGCGCTGGCTGGTGGCCGAGCACGACAAGCCGCGTGACCCGCTGCGCTTCGCACGCAACAGCTTCTCTTTCCTGAACTCACTTTGAGGCGAGCACCCGACATGACCAAGACGCTCATCGGCATCATCGGCTGCGGCAACATCAGCGACGCCTATTTCAAGGGCGCCGCGCGCTCTTCGCTCGTGCAGGTCAAGGCCTGCACTGACCTGTACCCCGAGGCGGCGAACGCCAAGGCTGCGCTGTATGGCGCCACGCCGATGAGCGTGGCGGCCATGCTGGCCGATCCGGAAATCACGCTGGTGGTCAACCTCACGGTGCCGCTGGCGCACGCCGCGGTGTCGAAGCAGATCGTCGAGGCCGGCAAGAGTGTCTATTCAGAAAAGCCGCTGGCGGCACGCTTCGCCGACGCGGCCGCGCTCATGCAGCTGGCGCAGGCCCGGGGTGTGCGCGTGGGTTGCGCGCCCGACACCTTCATGGGCGCCTCGCACCAGGCCTGCCGCCGTGCCCTTGACGCCGGTGCGATCGGCAGCGCCGTGGGTGGCGCCGCCGTGATCATGGGCCACGGTGCGGAAAGCTGGCACCCCAACCCCGAGTTCTTCTACAAGGCCGGCGGTGGCCCAGTGCTCGACATGGGCCCGTACTACGTGACCCAGCTCGTCAATCTGCTCGGGCCGGTGCGCCGCGTCGCCGGCCTGGCCACGATCGGCAACCCGACGCGCACGATCACCAGCGAGCCACTCAAGGGCACGACGATCCAGGTCGACGTGCCCACCACCGTCAACGGCCTGCTCGAGTTCGCCTCTGGCGTCAACGTCTCGCTGTCCGCGTCGTGGGACGTGTGGAAGCACAACCGCACTTCGCCGATCGAGATCTACGGCACCGAAGGCACGTTGTTGTGCCCGGACCCGAACTTCTTCGGCAACACACCGCAGAGCTGCGGGCCCGACGGCACGCTGCACGACGTGGACATCGCGCCGCATCCGTTCGGCGTCCCCAACCGCGCGATGCGCAACGGCACGATGCAGGCCGACTACCGCATGGTCGGCCTGGTCGACATGGCCGTGGCGATGCAGCAAGGCCGGGCGCACCGAGCCAGTGGCGCGCTGGCGCTGCATGTGCTGGAAGTGCTCGAGGCGCTGATCGAATCGTCCGCTTCCCGGCGCTTCATCGATCTGAGCACCCGCTGCGAGCGGCCGGAGCCCGTGCCATTGGGGGTGGACGAGTCAGTCTTCGCGTGATGAGGCATTCCACTCTCGCATCGAGCCGGCTTGACAAGTGCATCCGATTGAATACACTTGGATTCAATCGAACTCGAAGCCGGGGGAACGCAGATGAGTCAAGTAACTACCATGGAGCCGCTTTCAGCGCGTATCCCTGGTGATCTGTACCTCTGGCTTGCGCAACTGCGCGTCGAGGGCGCAACAACCAACAGCGACAAGTTGCGCGTGCTACTGGGGCAACTCAAACGCCAACACGACGGCGCGTTTGACTACGCAGCTGCCCACGCCTGGGCGCGCGACCTCACTGGGCAGTCGCGGGAGGCGTTGGTCGCCATGGAAGGTCGTAGTGGTGTGCACTCCGATGTGATGGCCGCCATTTTGGACCACACAACGGCCGCATTGGCCCTGCTCGTGAGCCAGGCCCCGAAGGACGATAGCCAAGCAGTCAAACTAGAAGAAGCGCTCGTGCGACGAAGCTTTGCTTTGTGCGAAACGCTGCTACGGCAGGCCGCTACCTCGGCGGCGTCGGCATACGATCCCACGGTCGTGCAGCGTCACATGGCCGGGACGATCGAGTTGGTCACCAAACTTGCCCTCAAGAAAGGAGCCTGAGATGGCTGATTCCCTGAAGACCCGCGTTGGCCGCGTCATCGCCGGTGGTGTTCATGCTTTGCTGGATCACGTGGAAGACCAAGTTCCCGAGGCGATGATGGCGCAGTCAATCCGCGACGCGGAAGTCGTAATCAACGACGTGCGTCATGAACTTGGAATCGTTGCCGCAAACCGCCATCTGTCACAGCAACGGCACGCCAGTTTGAATGACCAACACGCTCTGCTTGCAGAGCAGGTCAACCAGGCTCTGGAACAGAAGCGCGATGACTTGGCGCGCGCTGCGGTGGCACGGCAATTGGACATCGAAGCCCAGTTGCCCGTTCTTGAGAACACCCTCTCCGAACACGCTCGCCAGGAGGCCGAGTTGCAAGGCTTCGTATCCGCGTTGTTGGCCAAGAAGCGAGAAATGGTGGAGGCGCTCTCGGAGTTCCGCAAGAGCCGCGCCTCGGCGGCCATGCAAATGACCAGCTCGGAGGCAAGTGGAAACGCCGAGCAGAGGATCACTGCCGTCACAGGCGCCTTTGACCGACTCTACGAGCGCCAGACGGGACTTACCGGCACAGCCAGAGACAGCACCTTGCAGCAGGCTGCCCAACTGAAGGAACTCGACGATCTGGTGCGTGACAACAAGATCGCCGAGCGCATGGCACGGCTCAAGGCAGGCAAGGCGTGAGTCTGTTCACCGCAGATCAAAACCTGCCCTTTGGCATCGGCTTTGCGTTGATCGTCGGCATTGCCTTGCTCGAGGGCCTGGGCATGCTGATATCTCTCAGCCCCAGCAACCTGCTGGACAACCTGATCCCAGACATCGATGGAGATGGCGGGCTGGACCGCGTGCTGGGCTGGTTGCACTTGGGCAAGGTACCAGCGCTTGTCCTCCTGCTGCTGTTTCTGACCGGATACACCCTCTTTGGATACGGTCTGCAAATGGTTTCCCATGGGCTGTTCGGCAGCTACATGCCTGCCTTGATTGCCGGGCTGTTGGCGGTGCCATCGGGCATGGCTACGGTGCGGGGTTTGGGTGCGCTGATTGCGCACATCATCCCCCGTGACGAGACAAGCAGCGTCAGCGAACAGACGCTGCTGGGGCGTGTCGGTGTCATCGTTGGCGGCGTTGCCAAGCGAGGGCTGGCAGCACAGGCGCGGGTCAAGGACAGCCATGGTCGATCACACTACCTGATGGTGGAGCCCGACCTTGAAGACGACGTGCTTGACGAAGGCACACAGGTGCTCATCGTGCGCAAAGCGGGCGCGTTCTACCGCTGCATTGCCAATCCTCACCCCACTCTGATGTAACCCGACTCCACAAGCTCGACGTACAACCAAAACCAAACAAGAGGGAACAACTTCAAATGACCAACCTGATCGAAATGCTCAGCTTGGCAGGCATCGCGTTGCTTGCATTGCTGACAATCGGCGTCGTCTTCGCGCGCCTGTACAAACGCTCGACCAAAGAAACGTCGTTTGTGCGCACCGGCTTGGGCGGGCAGAAGGTGATCATGGACGGCGGTGCCATCGTGCTGCCGGTTTTTCACGAACGCGTGCTCGTGAACATGAACACATTGAAGCTGGAAGTGTTGCGGCGAGAGCGCGAGAGTCTGATCACCAAAGACCGCATGCGCGTGGACGTGACGGCTGCATTCTTCGTCCGAGTCAAGCAGACCGAAGAGTCCATCAGCATTGCCGCCCAAACACTGGGCGCGCGCACCATGAGCCCAGACGAGTTGAAGGCGCTTGTCGAAGACAAGTTTGTCGATTCGCTGCGCGCCACCGCCGCGACCATGACGATTCAGGAATTGCAGGACAAGCGCCGTGACTTTGTGCAGGCAGTTCAGAACGCAGTAGCCGAAGATCTTGAAAAGAACGGCCTCGAACTGGAGTCCGTATCGCTGACCAGCCTGGACCAGACCGACAAGCAGTTCTTCAACCCCAACAACGCTTTCGACGCCGAGGGTTTGACTCGGTTGACCGAGCAGACCGAAGCACGACGCAAACAACGCAACGACGTTGAGCAAGACACCGAGGTGCAGGTTCGCACGAAAAACCTGGAAGCTTCGCGGCTGAAACTCACCATCGAGAAGGATCAGGAGTTTGCGTCCTTGTCGCAGAAGCGGGAGATCGAGAACAGTCGCGCCGAGCAGGCGGCGCTGATTGCCACCCAGCAGGCTGAACGCAGCCGAGAAGCCGAGGCTGCCAAGATCAATGCCGAGTTGCAAGTCAGTCAGAAGCGCATTGAGTCGGAGCGCGAAATCAAGGCTGCCGAAATCGACAAGAACTTGGCTATCCAGACACGCGAAATCGAACTGGAACGCAAGACCGAAATGCAACGCGCCGAGCAGCGCAAGCAGGTCGAGATTGCGCGCCAAGACACGCAGATTGCAATTGCCACCAAGTCGCGCGAGCAATCCGATGCAGACGCGGCGGCGAACTTGGCTCGAGCCGAGGCGGTGAAGGCCGAAGAATCAGTCAATACCGCGCGTCAGGTGGCAGTGGCCGAGCGAGAGAAGAGTATTCAGCTGATCGATGCGTCCAAAGAGGCCGAGCAGAACGCAATCGCCGTCAAGGTGTCGGCATCGGCCGAGAAGGAAGCCGCGCTCGACCGGGCGGACGCCATCACCATTGAAGCCACCGCGCGTCAGGCCGCCGCACTGGCGGAGGCTGCCGGCAAGCGCGCGATCAACGAAGCACTCAACACACTATCGGCTGCCCAGGTGGACCTTCAGGTCCGCACTTTGCTCCTTCAACAGCTGCCAAACATCCTGGAGCAGGCGGTGCGGCCGATGGAAAAGATCGACTCCATTCGCATTTTCCAGGTCAGCGGCATGCCAGGTGCCTCTGCACCTGGGAGCACGTCCACCGGAGGGGCTGTCGCGACTGGGGCGACGTTTCCCGAACAGGTCATGAATTCGGCTTTGCAGTACCAGATTGCCAAACCCATCGTGGATGCAGTCATGAAAGACGCCGGACTCTCCAACGAGGGCATCACGGGCATTGCTCATGCCCTGACTGGAATGCTCGCGAAACCCGAAGGCGAAGACTGACCAGCGATCAACCCGTGCGAGATGAAGGAGTCGAAGGCCCACGGCGTTGCTCTTGCAGTCTGGCCAGTTGCGTGGAACAACTGCAGTGGCCTTGCAGACGCAACCTGGCTGCAGGCCGAGTCGCGTCGAACCATTCGGTCTGCATGCCGGCCGCCGTCGATGTTGCGCGGCTGGTCATCGACCATCAGACAGTCGCCGATGTGCTCGAGGCGCTGATCGAATCGTCCGCGTCTCGGCGCTTCGTCGATCTGAGCAGCCGCTGCGAGCGGCCGGAGCCCGTGCCATTGGGGGTGGACGAGTCAGTCTTCGGGCGATGACATGCGTGAACCCCGGGCAGCCTCTGACGCGGGCCGGATCTGCATCGCGTAGTACGCAAAGGCCGCGGCGAGTGCGATGTGCAGAACCGAGTTCGGAAAGATGCCTGACAGCTTGGTGAGGGTCCCATTCGCCAGCGCGGCGATCTCGATCGGCAAGAGGCCCAGCTGAAGCACCGCGTTGCCGATCAGGAAGGCCTTCATCGTCGGCGAGTCCGGATGGCCCTTGACGAGGAATGCCACGGTCGCGATCGCGATGAGGGCGACACCCATCTCACGCGCCCATACGTTCGCGGCGGGGTTTGGCGCCACGCCCTTGCTGGCCAGGAGCGCGGTGGGCAGCAACAGCGCCACCGTGCCGACGCTCATCGCAATGACGCTGACCAAGCTGAGAAAGGTCTTGCGGTTCATGCAGGCTCCAGGTGGGCTTGTCGCGATGTGGGCCACTCTAGACAGCGGCATCCACGCCGGCAATTACCTGGGCAGGTCAGCGTGCGCCTCATAGCGCGCCAATCGTTGGCAAACTTCCCGGGTGTCCGCGTCGAGAGGGAAGTAACTCTCCAACCGGACCTCCTCGAGGGTGACCAGACGGGGCGCGGAGAACACTGTCAATGTCGTCATGAAACCGACGACCAGGTCGCCTCGCCGCAGCCAGACGTTCAGCGTGTGGTCCACCTCGGTGCCGAAGTCAGGATGTCGCCACTGGGCGGCAACACCGGGGTACTGCAACACACGATCCAGCAACGTGCCGAGACGCGGATCGGTCGCGTCTTGCAGGGCCTCGCGATGGAGGCGCGCCACCATGGACCCCGCGACCCGATTCCAATCGACGATGAAGGGCCGCGCAAGACGCGGATCGAAGATGAGCGCGTACATGTCGGGCGTCTCTGAAAGAAGGCTCGGCTCGGCAGTGAACAGTTCGAAGATCCGAGCGGCGCCACGATTGGTTCTGAGCAGCTTGTAGTCTCGCGACAGAACCGTGAGCGGATACGGCTCCTGCTGTTCGAGCATGCGGCCGATCGCCCAGTCGACAGCCGGCGAAATCTCCCCGAGCTCCGGCTCCCCGAAGCGAGGGCGGAACCCGGCCGAGCGCAGCGCATCGTTCTGCTCGCGCAGGGTCAGTCCGAGGGACGAAGCCAGTCGAAGCACCATCTCTTCGCTCGGCCGGGCTCGGCCGGACTCGAGAAAACTGATGTGGCGCGTCGACACGTCGGCGCCCAGTGCAAGGTCCAGCTGCGACAGCCCGCGTCGGCCTCTCCAATATTTCAGGATGGCAGGGAACAGCTCGCGCGTCATCGGCGGACTCTAGGGCAAGCGGCCCGGGCCTCGCAATGACTTCGAGGGGTAACGTGCTCTCAGCCGCCGGCGAGTTCGGGTGCGCTCCGATGGGTCGGCCCGTGGGTTCGGGCTCTCAGCCCGCCCACGGCGCGAGGCCGCGACGTCGAACTACTCGACCCGCGCCGAGTGCAGCTTGACCCACGCCACGTACTTGTCCATCCAGGCTTGAAGGAATTTCTTGCTGGCCTCACCGATGCTTCCGTCGGCTTCGAACAGGCCATCCTTGGCATGGATGAACGCTTCGGGCTGGCCGAGCACCGGCATGTCGAGGTACGCCAGCACGTTGCGCAGGTGCTGCTGCGCCATGGAAGTGCCGATGGCCCCGACCGACGCACCGATCACCCCGGCCGGTTTGCCCGCCCACGCGCTCTTTCCGTAGGGTCGTGATGCGTGGTCGATCGCGTTCTTCAGAACACCGGGAATCGAACGGTTGTATTCCGCGGTCACGAACAGCACGCCCTGCGCGGCCGAAATGCCGGCCTTCAGCCGCATGACCGAGTCGGCCTGCTTGGCGTCGTCGTCCTGGTTGTAGAGCGGCAGGTCGTCGATCTGCATCTGCTGGAACGCTACATCCGGCGGCGCCAGCTTCGAAAGGGCGGTCGCCAGCTTTCGATTGAAGGAGTCTTTGCGCAGGCTGCCAACGACGACGGCGATCTGGTATTGCTTCATCACGTTCTCCTTGGTGGCGGCGTTCCGCAGCCGTGCAGTTCGCCAGGGGAATGAGGATAGCGTCGTTGGCCGCCGGGAGTGCTGACGCCCCCGACCGACCCCGCTGGGCCCGGTGCCGGCGTACCAACCAGCGCTTCCCTGCATTTGCCGAATCCGCGAAAGAGTCCTCAAGACTGCGGCCTGCGCTGCCGATGAACTGTCCAAGCGAGCACACTCGGGTCGTCGCCACGCAAGGCTCTGGGAATCACGTTGAACCGAACTCTTGAAGAACGCCGCTGGGCGATGGCGATCGAAACCTCCACTTTTGGCGTGTGGGATCTGGATCCTCGCTTCGATCTCGTGCACTACTCACCTCAGTGGAAAGCCCGTCTCGGTTTTCCTCGCATCGACGCGCCGGACTGCAGTGCCTTCTGGCGCTGCCGAGTGCATCCCGACGATTTCGATCTGATGCTGAGATCCCTGCGCTTGCACCTGGATGGATGCACGCCGACCTACGAAATGCGGTTCCGCTTGCGCAGCAACGGCTCGGGCTATCGAGCCATGCTTTCACGCGGGCGTGTGGTTGCGCGCGACAAGCTGGGCAACGTGACGCGGATGATCGGCACGATGGTCGATCAGACTGGCCGGCCCTCGTCCGCAGCGAACTACGGCCTCGCCACCGAACTGCCAGAACAGACGGGCGAGTTGCATCGCCTGCCCTTTCACGCAGTGCTTGGCGGCGCCCGCCCACTCCACTCGATCGTCGGCCCGGCAAGTGAGACCCTGCAGAGGTTCAACACAGACGGTGCGCAACAAGGCCATCAGCTGATCGGACTGGTCGACGACTTGCTCGACGTCGCCTTGCGGGACGCGAACGCGGCGGCGTAGCGTCCCCAGGTCAGGCGCGGGCGCGCGCGCGTCCGAAGTCGATCCCGGTCATTCGACGGTCACGCTCTTGGCAAGATTGCGCGGCTTGTCGACATCCGTTCCGCGTGCACACGCCGTGTGGTACGCCAGCAACTGCAACGGCACCACGTGCAGGATCGGTGACAGCGCGCCGTAGTGTTCCGGCATGCGGATCACGTGCAGGCCGGTGCCCGACTCGATGCGCGTGTCGGCATCGGCGAACACGAAGAGCTCGCCGCCGCGGGCGCGCACTTCCTGCAGGTTGCTCTTGAGCTTTTCGAGCAGCGCGTCGTTCGGCGCCACGGTCACGACCGGCATCTCGGCCGTGACGAGCGCGAGCGGCCCGTGCTTGAGCTCACCCGCCGGGTAGGCCTCGGCGTGGATGTAGCTGATCTCCTTCAGCTTCAACGCCCCTTCGAGCGCGATCGGGTAGTGCAGCCCGCGACCGAGGAAGAGCGCGTTTTCCTTGCGCGCGAATTCTTCGGCCCAGGCGATCACCTGCGGTTCGAGCGCCAGCACCGCCTGCACCGCCACCGGCAAGTGGCGCAGCGCTTTCAGGTGCTCGGCTTCCTGCGCATCCGTGAGGTGGCCGCGCACCTGGGCGAGCGAAAGCGTCAGCAGGAACAAGCCGACCAGCTGGGTGCTGAAGGCCTTGGTCGAGGCCACGCCGATCTCGACGCCGGCGCGGGTGATGTACGAGAGCTTGCACTCGCGCACCATCGCGCTGGTGGCCACGTTGCACACCGTCAGCGTGTGTTGCATGCCGAGCGCGCGCGCGTGTTTCACGGCCGCCAGCGTGTCGGCGGTTTCACCGCTCTGCGTGATCGTGACGACCAGCGTGCGCGGGTTCGGCACGCTGTCGCGGTAGCGGTACTCGCTCGCCACTTCCACGTTGGTCGGGATCTTCGCGATGCTCTCGAGCCAGTACTTCGCGACCGAGCCGCTGTAGTAGCTGGTGCCGCAGGCCAGGATCAGGACCGAGTCGACTTCCTTGAACACGTTGAACGCACCGTCGCCGAAAAGTTCGGGCGTGATGCCGGGCACGGCGTCGAGCGTGTCGGCAATCGCTTTCGGTTGCTCGAAGATTTCCTTCTGCATGTAGTGGCGGTAGGGGCCGAGCTCGGCGGCGCCGCTGTGCGCATGCACGGTGCGCACTTCGCGCTGCACGGCCTTGTAGCTGCCGTCGGCGTTGCGGTGCGTGACCCAGTGTTTGCCGAGCTGGATGTCGACCACGTCGCCTTCTTCGAGGTAGACGATCTGGTCGGTGACACCGGCCAGCGCCATCGCGTCGGACGCGAGGAAGTTCTCGCCGTCGCCCACGCCCAGGATCAGCGGCGAGCCTTCGCGTGCGCCGATCACACGCTGCGGCTCGTCGCGGCAGAACACGGCGATCGCGTAAGCGCCCCGCAGGCGCAGCGTGGCGCGCTGCACGGCGTCGAACAGGTCACCGTCGTAGAGGTGCTCGACGAGGTGAGCGATGACCTCGGTGTCGGTCTGGCTGTTGAAGACGTAGCCGCGGCCGGTGAGCTCGGCGCGCAACTCGTCGTGGTTTTCGATGATGCCGTTGTGCACGAGCGCGATGCGCCCGACCTGGGTGCTGCCGCCGCTCACCGCGACCTGCGCGTCCGACACGCCCGGTCCGCGGCTGAAGTGCGGGTGGGCGTTGTGCACGACCGGCGCGCCGTGCGTGGCCCAGCGCGTGTGGGCGATGCCGGTGCCGCCGCTCACGTCGTCGCGCGCCACTTCGGCATCGAGCTCGGCCACGCGCGAAGTGCTGCGCGCGCGCCGCAGCTCGCCGCCTTGATGCACCGCCACGCCGCAGGAGTCATAACCGCGGTATTCGAGCCGCTTCAAGCCTTCGATCAGGATCGGAACGATGTTGCGGTTGCTGACGGCGCCGACGATTCCACACATGGGGGCTTCCTTGGAGGTTCTGGACAGGAAGCGAATCCTAGAGAGCAGCCTGGGAATTAAGTGTGCAAACTTGGCGGTTTCAAGAAATAATCGTTCACGATGCCATCTGAGAGAAATTTTCAGCCGAAAATTTAAACGCCATGGAATTATCGATCGACATTGACGCCACCGATCTGCGCATCCTCGACCAGTTGCAGCGCGATGCGGCCCTCTCCAACCAAGACTTGGCGGCCGCTATTCACACCTCGCCGGCCACCTGCCTGCGGCGCGTGAAGCGCCTGGTGGACAGCGGCGTAATCGAGCGGCGCGTCGCGATCCTGTCGGCGCAAAAGCTCGGTGCCGGCTTGAGCGCCTTCGCCGAAGTGAGCCTCGACCGCCAGGGCGCCGAACACCTTGCGGCCTTCGAGGCCCGCGCCGTCGCCGAGCCGGGCGTGCAGCAGTGCCACCGCGTGTCGTCGGGCCCCGACCTGATGCTGCTGCTGCAGGTCGAAGACATGGCGGCCTACCACGCGCTGGTGCAGCGCCTGTTCACGCAAGACGCCAACGTGCGCAATGTGAAGACGTTTTTCAGCGTGCACCGGGCCAAGTTCGACCCTTCCATCCGGCTGCCAATCACTGCTTGAGGACGACCAGCCCCTTGAGGTATTCGCCTTCCGGGAAGGTCACGGTCATCGGGTGGTCGGGTGCCGCGGCCAGGCGGGCGTAGAACAAGCCGTCGATGCCGGCGTCGAGCCCGGCGCCGGCCACGATCTTGTGGAACAGGTCGGCACTGACGCCGCCCGAGCACGAGAACGTGAACAACACGCCGCCGGGTTCCAGCAGCATGAAGGCGAGGCGGTTGATGTCTTTGTAGGCGCGCGCGGCGCGTTCGGCGTGGGCTGCGGTCGGTGCGAACTTGGGCGGGTCGAGCACGATCGCGTCGAAGCGGCGGCCCTGGTCGAGCATCGTGCGCAGGGTCTTGTTCACGTCGGCGTCGAGCGTGGTGTGGCGTAACGCATCAACGCCTTCGGCGCCGAAGTTCATCAGGACATGCTCGTTCGCATGCGCCAGCGCCGGGGCCGACGAATCGACGCTCGTCACCTCTTGCGCGCCGCCGGCGAACGCGGCCACGCTGAAGCCACCGGTGTAGCAGTAGCAGTTCAGCACGCGCTTCAAACCGAAGTGCCGCACCGTGTCGGCGAACAACTTGCGGTTGTCGCGCTGGTCGAGATAGAAGCCGGTCTTGTGGCCCTCGGCCACGTCGACCTTCAGGCGCCAGCCGTGTTCGGTGATCGTCACTTCGGTCGCGCCTTCGCCACGCAACCAGCCGGTCTTGTTCTCCAGGCCTTCGAGCGTGCGCACGTTCGAGTCGCTGCGTTCGTAGAGCCGCGCGAGGCCGGTGGCCCTCAGCAACTGATCGGCGATCGTCGATTTCCAGCGTTCGACGCCGACCGAGAGGAACTGCACGCTCAGCGTGTCGGCGTAACGGTCGACGATCAAACCGGGCAGGCCATCGGCCTCGCCGTGGATCAAACGCACGCCGTCGCTGGCCACTGCCAGACGCGCGCGCAGCGCCACGGCGCGTTGGATGCGGCGCTCGAAGAACGCGGCGTCGATGCGCTCGGCCTCGGTGAAGCTCCAGGCGCGCAGCCGGATCATCGAGCTCGGGCTGTACGAGGCCCACGCGGCGAACCTGCCATCGGCCGCCTGGACCCGCACGGTCTCTCCGGCGTCGGCCTTGCCACTCGCGATGCTGCCTTCGAAGACCCAGGGGTGGCGGCGTTGCAGCGAGCGCTCTTTGCCGTCGCGCAGGGTGATGGTTTTCATGCGAGGTTCAGGATTTTCGTTTCGCGCGCGGGTGCGCCGCGTCGTAGACCTTCGAGAGATGCCCGAAGTCGAGTTTGGTATAGACCTGCGTGGTCGTGATGTTGGCGTGGCCCAGCAGTTCCTGTACCGCGCGCAGGTCGCCGCTGGACTGCAGCAAGTGCGTGGCGAACGAGTGCCGCAGCATGTGCGGGTGCACGTGGGTCGGCAGGCCGGCCTTGAGCGCACGTGCTTTCAGCCGCGAGCGCACCTGGCTCGCCGTCAGGCGTGTGCCGCGTTTGCTGACGAACAGGGCCGGCTCGCCGGCTCGCGCCATCTGGGCGCGCACCTCGATCCAGTCGCGCAGCGCTTTCAAGGCCGGCGAACCCACCGGCACGCTGCGCCGCTTGCTGCCCTTGCCGAGCACGTGCGCTGTGGCGTCGCTCGCGTCGAGCCAGCCCGCGCTTTCGCCACCTGGCTGCAGGTCGAGCCCGACCAGCTCGCCGACACGCAGCCCGCAGCCGTACAACAGCTCGACGATGCACTGGTCACGCGCCAGCAGCACGGCATCGCCACCATCGTCGTCGGCCGGTGCTTCAGCCAGTGCCATCGCGTGGTCGACCGACAGCGCTTTTGGCAAGGGCTTCGGCGCCTTGGGTGCGCGCACGCCTTCGACCGGGTTCAGCGCCACGAGCGCATCGCGCCCCAACCACCGGTACAGGCCGCGCCACGCCGAGAGGGCGATCGCGATGCTGCGCGGCGCCAGGCCGCGCGAATGCAACTGGGCGGCCCAGCGCCGCACGTGGTGGGTCTGCACCTCGCGCAAGGCAACCGGCATGCCGGCGGCAAAGGCCTGCAACCACTGGAACGCATCGCCGTACAGCACCAGCGTGCGCTCGGCCAGGCGGCGCTCGACGCGCAGGTGCTGCAGATGGCGCCGGATGTCGTCGTCGAGATCCGGCACTGCATTCATGGCGTTCAGGCGCGCGGCGGCAGCAGGCGCGTGAGCGCTGCGCTCGACAGCTCGCCGATGCGCACCAGAAATTCGGTGCCCATGTCGGCGGTGTAGCGCGTGGGGTCGGGCGAGGCCAGCACGAGCATGCCGAACGCGCCGGTGCTGCCGCTTTCACGCAAAGGGATCAGCGCCATCGACATCGCCCCCTTCGGCTCCTCCAGCCACTGCGCTGCTTCGAAGCCGGCGTTGACGCCGCAGTAGGGAACAGTCAGGCTGCCGGCAAAACTCTTCACGTCGTCGCTCACGGCTTGTGCGAACGGCAATGCAGCGAAGGCCTCGGCGCCACCCCACACGCGGATGCCGCCCTGCGGGATCAGGAAGTGGTGCAACAGCTCACGCACCAGCACTTCGGGCAGTTCGCCCGGCTGCGGCGTGAGCATCAGCGAACGGGTCCAGCGGTGCAGCTTGTCGGCGATGACGACGTTGTCCTGGCCGTTGCGGATCATCTCGATGATCTTGTGCTCCAGGCCCTTGATCTTGTCGCGCAGCATTTCCATCTGCCGCTCTTGCAGCGACACGGCGCGCTGGCCATGCGGGCTGGTGAGCTGCACCGAGCCCAGCAGCTCGGCGTGGCGCTCGAAAAAGCCGGGCGTCTGCGCCAGGTAGTTGGCGATGTCGGCCTCGGTGATGCCCTGGATGCCCGATACGCTGCTCATGGGTGCTGTCTCGCGGTGTGGTTCACAGTTCAATCTCTCCTTCAAAGACGGACGTCGCCGGGCCGGTCATCAGCACATGCGCGTTTTGGTCGCGCGCGCCCTGCCATTCGATCGTGAGTTGCCCGCCGCGGGTTTCGACATCGACCCGCGCGTCGAGCAGCCCCAGGCGAATGCCGGCCACGACCGCTGCGCAGGCGCCGGTGCCGCAGGCTAACGTCTCGCCCGCGCCGCGCTCGTACACGCGCAGGCGGATCTGGCTGCGGCTCACGATCTGCATGAACCCGGCGTTCACACGGCGCGGGAAATGCGGGTGCGCTTCGATCCGCGGGCCGTGGCTTGCGACCGGCGCGGTGTCGACATCTGCAACGATCTGCACCGCGTGCGGGTTGCCCATCGAGAGCACGGCCACTTCGGTGATCTGGCCGGCCACATCGAGTGGCCAGAGCGAAAAGTCACCCTGCTGGCGCGGGTTCAGGCCGCGCGGCTCGAAGGGCACGCGGGCCGGGTCGAAGACCGGCACGTTCATGTCGACGGTGACGCGGCCGTCGTCTTGCAGGTGCAGTTCGAGCACGTTGTTCATCGTGGCAACGCGCAGCGTGCGCTTGGGCGACAAGCCCTTGTCACGCACGTAGCGCACGAAGCAGCGCGCGCCGTTGCCGCAGTGCTCGACTTCATCGCCGCTGCCGCCGTTGAAGATGCGGTAGCCGAAGTCGATGCCGGCTTGTGCGCTGGGCTCGATCATCAGGATCTGATCCGCACCCACCCCGAAGCGCCGGTCGCCGAGGGCGCGCATCTGCGCGTCGCTCAGGGCAATGGGCGCACGCGTGGCGTCGAGCACGACGAAGTCGTTGCCCGCGCCTTGCATCTTGGTGAAGTGCAGCTTCATCGCTGAATTATCGCAGCGCAACACGGCGGCGCTGCTTGCATCTCAATACAAGGGCGGCTCACCGGCAGGCCGGGTCTTGAAGCGTTTGTGCACCCACAAGTACTGCGCCGGGTTGGCGCGGATCTCGGATTCGATCCAGCGGTTCATCGCGGCCGTGTCGGCCAGTGCATCGGCGCTCGGGAAGTGTTCCCAGGCCGGCAGGAAGCGCACCCGGTAGCCCTGCCCGCCCGGCAGCGCTTCGGCGACGATGGGCTGCACCACCATGTTCAGCGCACGCGCCAGACGCGAAGGCGCCAGCAGCGTGGCGGCCGGCACCTTGAAGAACGGCACGTAGGCGGCGTCGCGCTCGCCGAAGTCCATGTCCGGCAGGTTGAAGAACGCATCGCCGCGGCGGATCGCGCGCAGCAGCGGCTTGGCTGAATCGGCGCGCGGAAAGATCTCGGCATTGCCCTTGCCCAGGCGCAGCCGGCCGCGCCGGATCGCGGCGTCGACCTGCGGGTTGCTCTGCTCCTGGTACATCGAGACGACCTTGTGCTTCTGGTGCAGCAGCACCGCCACACCGGCCACGTCGAGCGCCATGAAGTGCGGCACGAGCCACATCACCGGGCGCTCACTGCGCTCGGCCAGGCTCGTGTCGCCTTCGACGTGGATCAGCCGCTTGAGCCGCTCGGCCGGCGCATACCAGAGCAGGCCGCGCTCGAGCAGGCTGCGGCCGAGCCACTGGAAGTGCTCGCGCACGAGTTGGGTGCGCTCGGCCAGTGTTTTCTCGGGGAAACACAACTCGACGTTGCGCAGCGCGATGCGCCGCCGCGCGCCGGCGACCGTGTGCAGCAACCGCCCGAGCGCCCGGCCGCAGAAGGCCTGCAGCGACAGCGGCAACCAGTGGAACAACCACAATGTGGCGAGAAGGATTCGTGCGCCCAAGCGTCGGTCTCAGTGGATGTTCCTGCGCGCTCAGTCGACCGAGGCGTTCGCGCGTGGCTGTTTGTAGCGGTGGTAACCCCACAGGTACTGCTGCGGGCGCTGGCGGATCAAACGCTCCATCGCGCGGTTGATGACCGCGGCGGATTCTGCCTGAGTGTTTTCGCCCACCGGCAGCGTTTCGCCGAGCGCCGACACACGCACCGTGTAACCCGCGCCATGGCGCAAACGCTCGCCCCATATCAGCAGCGGCACCGCACCGGTCTGCTGCACCAGGCGCGCGGCCAGTGTCATCGTGTAGGCCGGCTTGCCGAAGAACGGCACCCACACGCCCATGCCGTCGGGTGGCACCTGATCGGGCAGCAGGCCGACCGCTTCGCCGCGGCGCAGCGCGCGGATCATCTGGCGCACACCGGCCAGCGTGGCCGGCGCGGTGGCCACGCCGGGGCGCGCACGCGAGCCGTCCATGATGGCGCGCAACCAGGGCTTGCGCGCCGGGCGGTAAAGCACCGTGATCGGGCCGTGCTCGGCCGCAAAACTCTGCGCGCAGGCCTGCGCCGTCACCTCGAAGCTGCCCATGTGCGGCGTGAGCAGCACGATGCCCTTGCGCTGCTTCAGCGCCTCGACCAGCAGCGCTTCGCCTTCCCAGTTCAAGCGCGGGCGAATCGGCTGGTCGGCCGGCCGCAGCCAGAGAAAGGGTGTTTCCATCACGAGCCTCCCGGCCTCGGCGATGGCGGGCCTCGCTTGCTGCACCGACACACCGGCCTGGGCCACGTTCTGCTGGAAGCGGCGCCGGTAGGTGGGCGAGGCCGCGTAGGTGATCCAGCCGAGAGCTCCCCCTAGGGCGTGCAAAAACCACAGGGGGCAGCGGGCGAGCCAGCGAAACAGCCTCAACATTTTTCTATAATCGACGGATCGCCGAGTTAACTGAACTACTTGCGGGCGATGCGCAACCGCTGCGAACAGCGGCTGCGCCGGGCGGCACCGGAGGGTGCGGCTCAACAAATGCCGCTAAAGCGTTCGCCGCTCCTCCGAGGGTTTCGGGCCGGCAACGCAAGAAACTTGCAACCCGCGCAACCTACTGGAGTTTAAGAGTGTCGAACGATTTCCTTTTCACATCCGAGTCCGTTTCCGAAGGCCACCCCGACAAGGTCGCCGACCAGATCTCCGACGCCATTCTCGACGCGATCTTCAAGCAGGACCCGCATTCGCGCGTGGCCGCCGAGACGCTCACCAACACCGGCCTCGTCGTGCTGGCCGGCGAGATCACGACCAACGCGCACGTCGACTACATCCAGGTCGCGCGCGACACGATCAAGCGCATCGGCTACGACAACACCGAGTACGGCATCGATTACAAGGGCTGCGCGGTGCTGGTCGCCTACGACAAGCAGAGCAACGATATCGCCCAGGGTGTGGACCACGCGAGCGATGACCACCTCAACACGGGCGCCGGCGACCAGGGGCTGATGTTCGGCTACGCCTGCGACGAGACGCCCGAGCTGATGCCTGCGCCGATCTACTACGCGCACCGCCTCGTCGAGCGCCAGGCCCAGCTGCGCAAGGACGGCCGCCTGCCCTTCCTGCGCCCCGACGCGAAGAGCCAGGTGACGATGCGTTATGTCGACGGCAAGCCGCACAGCATCGACACGGTCGTGCTCTCGAGCCAGCACAGCCCCGACCAGAGCGAAACCGCGACCAAGATGAAGGCCTCGTTCAACGAAGCCATCATCGAAGAGCTGATCAAGCCGGTGCTTCCGAAAGAATGGCTGAAGAACACGCGCTACCTCGTCAACCCGACCGGCCGGTTCGTGATCGGCGGCCCGCAAGGCGACTGCGGCCTGACCGGGCGCAAGATCATCGTCGACACCTATGGCGGCGCCTGCCCGCACGGCGGTGGCGCGTTCTCGGGCAAGGACCCTTCCAAGGTCGACCGTTCGGCCGCGTACGCTGCGCGTTATGTGGCGAAGAACATCGTCGCCGCCGGCCTGGCGCGCCAGTGCCAGATTCAGGTGGCTTACGCGATCGGCGTGGCCAAGCCGATGAACATCACGGTCTACACCGAAGGCACCGGCGTGATGTCGGACGACAAGCTCTCGGCGCTGGTGCAGGAACACTTCGACCTGCGCCCGAAAGGCATCATCCAGATGCTCGACCTGCTGCGGCCGATCTACGAAAAGACCGCCGCCTACGGACACTTCGGACGTGAAGAGCCGGAGTTCACGTGGGAACGCACGGACAAAGCTGCGGCACTGCGTGCCGCAGCCGGCCTGTAAGGCCGCCGCGCGCAAAGCGCGGGGTTTGTCCGCGCGTCGGCGCGGGCTAACTTCGCGCAGCGAAGTTAAGGCCCCTTGGGCCGGTGCCGAAGCCACAAGAACTCACGGCGAAGCCGCTGACTGAATGCCGCAGCCGTCCAGGCTGCGGCGACTGCTTTCTGCAGCGATCAACCTCTCCTCAATCGACCCACCACCACGCCCGCGTCACCCCGGTGAAGCGCGAGAACAGCCCGCTCGACGCGAAGCGCCCGTCGAGCTGGTTGGCAGCCCCGAAGACGACGTAGGCGCCGCTGCGCGACATGGCCGCCGCGCCGACCGAGCCGGTCGTCTGGTCGCTCACCGCGCGGGTCTCGCCAGTGACGCGGTTGTGCATCACCATGTTGCTGATGCCCGAGGTGCCGGCACCAGCCCCCAGCGTGTTCGACGCGGTCGAATACGCCACCCAGGTGCCGTCGTACGACAGCGCCACTCGCTCGCCCTGGCCCACGGGGCTGTCGGCATTGCCCTGCACGCCCGCGCTGCTCACGCTGGCACGGGTCACCGCGCCGGTCTGGGTGTCGGTCACGAACACGTCCTGCATGCCATTGGTGTCGCCCGGAACCACGTTGCTGGCGGTGGTGGCGTAGGCCACGTACCGGCCGTTGCCCGAGATCGCCGGGGCCACGCTGCGGCTGGCGCTCTCGGTGCCCTGGTTGCGCTCACCGCCGGTGCTCGTCAGGCTCACACGCTGCAGGCTGCTGGCGCCGTGGTCGTAAACGTAGATGTCCCACAGGTTGTTGGTGTCGCTGGCAAGCAGCGGCCAGAAGGTGCTGAACGCCAGCCGGTTGCCGTCTTCCGACAGCACCGGGTTGCCGGCTTCCTTGGCCACGCCGGCGGCGTTCACGCTGACCAGCGTGTTGGTGCCCGCCACCACGTCACGCCGGATCACGTGGATCTCGCTGGTGCCCGACACGCCCGGCGTGAGGTTGCTCGCGCCGCTCATGAACGCGACCACCCGGCCGTCGCCCGACACGGTGGGCCCGTAACTCGCAGCGTTGGCCTCGACACCGCCCGCGCCGACGCTGAGGCGCTCGATGCCGGCGGGGTCGGTCGCCGCCCAGCCGAAGACATCGCGCACGCCGTTGGTGTCACCGGCCACCAGGTTGCTGGCATACGACTCGAACGCCACCGCCAGGCCGTCGGCCGAGATCGCCGGCGCCCAACTGTCGCCGTTGCCCTCGGCGCCCGCCGCCGAGGCGCTCACGAGCTTGGTCTCGCCGGTCAATTGATCGCGCCAGAAGACCTGGCGGTGCGCCCCGGTGGCGCCGGCGATGCCGGCGGCGCTGGAGACGAACGCCACGAAGCGCCCCTCGCCGTAGCCCTGGGTCGTGGCACCGACCGCTTCCGCGCTTCCGCCGATGACCGGATCCCGGCTGTCGAAGTAGGTGCCGCGCACGCTGCCGCTGGTGCTGCGGCTGATCAGGTCGTTGGTAATTTCGCAGCCGACCAGCAGGCCCTGCGCCGCCACCGGCATCGTGCCACTACCGCCCTTGTAGACCGAGCAGGTCTGGCCGACGGGCGGCGTCTTGACCGTGACCGTGTAGGGCGTGGCGGTCGCGAGCAAGGTCGCGAAACTGAATGCCGTGGCGTCATACGCATCGGTGTTGCCGGCGCTGCGCGCGACGGTGACCGAGAGGTCGTCGCCGCCGTTGTTCTGCAACACGAGTTGCGCCCCGACCAGGCCGCGCAAGCTGCCGGTGAGTGCGGTACCCGGTGCGGGTGCGGGTGCGGGTGCGGGTGCGGGTGCGGGTGCGGGTGCGGGCGCAGGTGCAGGTGCAGGTGCAGGTGCAGGTGCTGGCGCAGGTGCAGGCGCCGGTGGCGTCCCAGCGACCGGCGCGTCCGAACCGCCGCCGCCGCACGCGGCGAGCGCAGCGGCCGCGACGACGCCGGCCATCAGGGAAGCGATCCGCTGGCGCGACGCCACGCGGGGTTCATCGGTCGCCCGCATCGGTGCGGCGCTCGGTTTCGGATTGGTGTGCATGACAGTCCCTGGTTGGAACGCCGCGGCACCATGCCGTGGTCGTTGGGGGACAGTGTTCTGCGCCGGCCGTTATGAAGTCGTTAGGCGTGCCGCGAGCGACAACAACTCGTGGTTGATCGGGTTGCGCTGCAGGAAGCTGTGGCGAAACACCTCGGGCACGTGCTGGTCGTGCACCGCCATCACCCAGTCGCGCCCGGTCTCGGCGGCGCGCCGGGCATCGGCCGCGCGCCCCAACGCCTGGTACACCTGCGCCGCCACCAGCCAGAGCTGGGGTTTGTAGAACGTGTCGGGCTGGTGCTCGCGCGCCAGCGCCAGCGCCGCCTCCACATGCGGCTGCGCCCGTGCCGGCGCGCCCAGTGCGAACCCGCAGGCGGCGGCCCGCACGTGGCCTGCCAGCGCCACGCCGAAACGCTCACGCGCCGCGGCCCAGACTGCCAGGCTCGCGCCGAGCGCCTCGCCTTCGTCAGGCGGCACGAGCCAGGTCATGAACAGGCTGGCGATGCGGTAGTAGATATCGTTCGGGTCGGGAATGACGGCCAGCGCCTGGCGCATCAGCGGCAGGCCGTCGCCGGCGAGCTGGCGCAGGGTGTCGGCACGGTGCACCAGCCGCATCATCGCCAGGCCCGGCTGCAGCCCGGCGTGTTCGGTCTTGAGGAGTGCCGGCGCGCGTTCGGGCTGGCCCAGGTGCTGGTAGATCACCACCAGACGGTGTTCGACGTGCGCGATCTCCGAGGGCGACTCGGGCGCCGCGTCGAACACCGCCCGCGCTTCTTCGAGCCAGCTCATCGCGTCACGGTAGCGGCCGATGTCGCGCAAGCGATGCGCCAGGATCGACTGCGTTTTCATCAACCGCACCTCGGGCATGTCGCCGGTGCTGCGCGCCATGCGCATCGCCTGCTCACCGGTCTGTGCCGCGAGCCGCACCTGGCCCATCTTGGACAGCGTGGCCGCGCGGTTGCCCATGGCCTGCCAGACCAGATCGGCCCGGGTGCCGATGCGCGGCAGCGCCAAGGCGCGGTCCCACGCGGCCAGGGCATCACGCAGGCGGTCGGCGTAGTCGAGTGCGAAGCCCAGCGCCATGAGGTACTCGAAGTGCGGGCCGACGTCGCCCGCCGAGTCGAACGAGGTGTCGTAGCGCTCCAGCAGCGCCACGGCTTCGGCGGCGCGGCGCCGGGCACACAGGGCATAGGCCAGGCCCATCGCAAACGACACTTCGAGTTCGGTCTGGCCCAGTGCGTGCGCGGCGCGGATCGCGTCGGGCGCCAGTTCGAGCACCGGCTCTTCTTCGTACCGGCGCTCGCTCAGCGTGAGCCGCACCTGCAGCGTCTTCAGCCGTTGCAATTCGTTCTGCGCCGCCGCTTCGAGCTCGGCCACGGCCGCGTTCGCCTGGTCCCCCAGCTCGAACAGCGACAGGATCTCGGCGCGTTCGAGCAGCGCCTGGAAGCGTTCGTCGAGCGCGCCGGCCAGCCCATGGCAACGCGCGGCCTCGCCGAGCAGCGCGGCGGCGTCAAGCACGCGCGCGCCGTGGTGCGCACGCTGCGCGGCGCGCGCAAAAGCACCGGCCGCCGGCAGCCACTGGTGGGCTTCGGCCCAATGCCATGCGAGCCGCGCCGGCTCGCTGACGCGGCGTTCCAGAAACGCGGCGATCTGGCCGTGCAGGTGCTGCGCGATCGGCTTGGGCACCGACGCCAGCACGGCTTCGAAGATCAGATCGTGGGCGAAGGCGCCGTCGCGCAGCACCTGCGCTTGCTCGAGCTCGGTCCAGGCGTCGGCGAGGTCGAGCACGGGCACGCCGAGCACGTCGGTGGCCAGCTCGATGGAAAAGTCCTGCCCGGCCACCGCGCCGCAACGCGCCAGCCGCACCGCCGACGTGGACAAGCGCGACAGGCGCCGTTCGATCAGCCGCGCCACGCTGCCGGGGCGCGGCAGCGCCACCGCGCCGAGGCGGCCGTCGACCCAGGCCTGGCGCAGCGTCTCGAGCGCGAACAGCGGGTTGCCGCCGGTGTGGCGGTGCAGTTGCGCGGCCAGCGCCGGCGCGTCCACACCGTCCAGGCCGAGCGAACTCACCAGTTCGAGCAGTTGCGCGACCCCGAGCGGTGCCAGCCGCAGTGGCTGCAGGCGCTGCTCTTCGAGCAAGGTGTCCTGCACTTGAACGACCTGCGGCGAGCCTTCGGAGGGCCGCTGCGCAAACGCCCAGGCCAGGCCGGGCAGCGCGTCGGCATGCAGCAGCACGACCAGCATCTCCAGGCTGGCGTCGTCGGCGAAATGCAGGTCGTCGAGCGCGAGCGCTTCCACGCCTTCGGCCTGCGCCGCGCGCAGCAGCGCGATCACACCGCGCTGCAACGACACCTGCTGCGCCGCGTGCGAAGCGTTCGCCGCCAGCCCCGTGCCGGCGGGCGTGATCTCGGGCAGCAGCCGCGCCATGTCGGCGCGCGGCGCGGCGGCCAGCGCCTGCGGTGCGCGCTCGACCACCGCGCGCAGCAGCCGCGCCAGCGACGCATAGGGCACGACCGCGTCACCCGGCCGCGCCGAAACGCTGACGCTGCCGGGCCGCGCGCCCACCAGTTCCTGCAGCAAGCGCGACTTGCCCATGCCGGCTTCGCCCACGACCCACACCACCTGCTGCGCGGCCCAGCCAGCCAGCGCCGCGCGCAGATCGTCGGCGCGGCCGACCATGCGCGGCGGGCGCAGCACCGCGGCGGGCAGGCGCTGCTCCGGCGCGCCTTCGCTGCGCCCGTTCGCCTGCAAGGTGTCGAGCAGCGCCAGCGTCAGCGGTGACGGCCGCGCGCCGACTTCGTCTTTCAGCACCTGCTCGCAGCGGTCGAACGCCAGCAGGCCGGCGGCGCGGTCGCCGGCCAGATAGTGCAGCCGCATCACGCGGCGGTGCGCGTCTTCGGAAAGCGGCTCGAGCGCCAGCAGCTCGCGGGCGTGCGTGAGGGCATCGGCAAAGTCGCGTGCCTGCTCGGCCATGTCGCACAGCTCGACCAGCGACGAGCGCATGCGGCCGCGCCGGCGCTCGCGCTGCTGCGCGAGCCAGTCGGCGAACTCACCGGCCACGCCGAGCGGCACACCGGCGAGCACGTCGTCGGCATCGAGCAGGTCGTGGCGCACGCCGTCGGCAAGCGCGAGTGTGGCGTCGCCCGCCACGAGCGCGTCGCCGAACTGGCGGCGCAGATGGAACAGGCGCTGGCGCAGCGTGTTGCGCGCCGCGACCGGCTCGCTGTCGGGCCACAACAGCTGCGCCAGCCGGGTGCGCGGGGTCGGCCCTTCGAGCGCGAGCCAGGCCAGCAGGGCCGCGTCGCGCGGCGCGAGCGGCAGCTTGCGGAGGTCGGCACCCAGCACGCCCGGCACGCCGGCGAGTTGCAGTTCAAGGGCCTGGCGGGTGTCGGTCATCACGGGGAATCGGTGCGTGGGCAAAGCATAACGGCCCAGGTGAACAGGGTTGTAGACAGCCGGCCGTTATGGGCGCGTTATGCCAAGGCTGTGTCCGACCGCCGCAAGGCGCTCCTGGCCGACAATCGGCGCCACCCCTCGAGACACGCATGACCCTCTCGCTCGATTCTCTGCGCCGCTTCGCCGTCGCCCGCAGCCTCTTCGCTCCGACCACGCTCAAGCGGGCCGTGCACA